>Ga0326512_10000146_pt1 | contig 59875 bp, 58 predicted proteins | sample 1_2617_0518_D_FD_203652 | JGI IMG/M metagenome (GOLD analysis project Ga0326512, IMG submission 203652) | Bovine rumen microbial communities from UC Davis, California, United States - 1_2617_0518 | ecosystem: Host-associated > Mammals > Digestive system > Stomach > Rumen | place: USA...
CTTCTGCCTGAGCCTGTGCCTGTCTCTCTCAGTGACTACCACTGAGGGGGGGGTACTGCCTGAGCTTCTGCCTGAGCTTCTGCCTGAGCCTGTGCCTGTCTCTCTCAGTGACTACCACTGAGGGGGGGGTACTGCCTGAGCTTCTGCCTGAGCTTCTGCCTGAGCCTGTGCCTGTCTCTCTCAGTGACTACCACTGAGGGGGGGGTACTGCCTGAGCTTCTGCCTGAGCTTCTGCCTGAGCCTGTGCCTGTCTCTCTCAGTGACTACCACTGAGGGGGGTATCGAATATATGTTCGATTTTTGAACCGCTTCAGATGCACACAAAAAAAAGAGGGGTAAATAATACCCCTCTGAGCCTGTGCCTGTGCCTGTACTTATTATGCTCTCTGAGCCTCTGCCTGTGCCTGAGCTTCTGCCTGTACCTTGCCTCTCTTAAGAGATTCTAAAAATCTTTTCTGTTTGTCGTTCCATTCTCTGAGCCTCTGAGCCTCTGCCTGAGCTTCTGCCTCTGCTCTCTGTCTCCTCTCCTCTGCTCTCTTCTGAGCCTGTGCAAAAGCTCTATTTTTTGCCTCTGCCTGAGCCTGAGCTTTTGCCTGAGCCTGAGCCTCTGCCTGTGCTCTCTGTTCTCTCTGTGCCTGTACTGCCTGAGCCTGAGCCTCTGCCTGTGCCTGTACTGCCTGAGCTTCTGCCTGTCTCTGAGCCTGTGCCTGTACTGCCTGAGCCTGAGCTTCTGCCTGTCTCTGAGCCTGTGCCTGTCTCTGAGCTTTAGAAAACATTTTTTCCGCTCTCTCCTCTGCCTCTGCTATTGCTTTAGCTCTCTGAGCCTGTGCGCGTCTCTCTGCCTTTATTCTCTCAATATTTGCCTGTAGCTCTGCCTGAGCCTGAGCCTCTGCCTGTCTCAGATTAACAATAACTCTATGGTTTTTTGCTCTCTCCGCTCTCTCCTCTGCCTTTACTGCCTGAGCCTCTGCCTGTGCATCTGCCTTTAACTCTGCCACTGTCTCAAATGAAAATTTTCTGTCTCTCCTAGCTCTGAGCTTTTCAAGCTCTTTACTATTTTTTGCTTTTTTCTCAATGAGTCTCAATGAGTCTCTTACACTAGTTTTTCCAATACCTAAGCGTTTGGCTACTTCTTTTTTGCCATAGCCTCTAAGCCTGAGTTTTAAAACTTCTGCCTGTTTAGCAGTGAGATTGAGTGAAGCCACAAGCTCAGATACTCTCTCAATACTATTTTCATCTACTGAGACAAGGTACCCATTTACTGTATCTGCTAGCTGTGAATAAGCAGACAATCTCAAAAAGCTCTCAAAAGTGGGAGTAACTTCTTTTCCGTCTCTGTCTATGAATCCTGTCTCTGAGCGTGTATCTCTTTCCAAAATCTCCCCATTCTCATTAAGAAACTCTGAAATATACATGTACTTGCATGACGGATTAATTTTTAATGCGCGATTGTTAGAGATAAACCGTCTAACATTTCTAGAGATAGACTGAGCGCATGTTATAGTATCCTCTTCTGTCTCTCTGCCTGTCTCTCTGTCTGTATAAACTCTCCTAGACAGTCTTTTTTCGTTAATGAGAGCCTGAAAATCTACTTTTCTATGTTCTCTGTCTGCTCTGTCTATCTGAGCTATTATCTCAGCTATAGCAACGAACAATAGTTCTGTGCCGTCTCCAATAGTACTATGTAACAATGGGATTTTCTCAGGCTCTGCACTAACAATGTCAGGGAATGCTAAAAGTATCTGAGCCTCTGCCTGTAGCTCTCCTCTAGCTCTCATAATATGGGGAGTTTGACCATTGTTAGATACTTTATTCAAACCTGTTTTAGTGTCTATGTCTAAACTTCTAACTTGTGCAGTTTTTCTCTGAGGGTCAGCTAACTTTTTAAGCACAGATTGAGCAACTGCTAAAGCGTAATACATAATAGCGTTAGAGTATTCTATACTGTCTCTGTCTCCCTTGTTAGCTATTGCCTCTAAATTGTGCATACTGTCAAAGTAAGAGTTTGAGGAGATAAAAGCTTTTCTCTGAGCTATTATCTCAGATACGCTTAACAATTTCTCTGTGCTCTCCTCTGCCTGTGCTCTCCTCTTTTCTCTGCTCTTAATCTCCCTTTTTACTCTCTGTTCTGCTCTCCTCTTTTCTGCTCTGTTAAAAAGTACTCTCTCCTCTGCTCTCTGTCTCTGCCTCTGTGCTATAGCTTTAGGAGAGTGAAACCGAATAACTTTAGCTCTATACATGTCCAGTCTGTTAAGCTCTAAACTATACGCCTCTATTCTAATTCTCTGAGCCTCTGCCTCTGTCACGTTGCGCGTCTTTTCAAGTTCTACAATCTGAGCCTCTGCCTCTGCCTGAGCTTTTGCCTTAATAAGTTTAGATGTATCCTTTTCGATTTTAGAGTTACCTTTAAACTCTCTAACTCTGCCTGTGACTGCCTGAGCCTGTACCTGTTCAAGCTCTCCCTCACGAATGATAAACAGGTTTTTGCCGTCAAAAGTAACAATCTGAGCCTGAGCCTGAGCCTGAGCTTTTGCATCTGTTTTAATTCTAGCTTCTGCCTGTTCTCTCTTTAAATAATCAGCATAATGCTTTTCTGCTCTCTCTGCCTGTGCCTGAGCTTTTGCCTCTGCCTGAGCTTTTGCCTCTGCCTGTGCCTGAGCCTCTGCCTGTCTCTGAGCTTCTGCCTCTGCTCTCTCTCTCCTCTGCCTCTGTGCTCTCTGCCTGTTTATCTCCTCTAATGAACTTATTTTCTGTGCCTGTGCCTGTGCATCTGAGCTATCACAAATACTGTCTGTTTTCGCTTCTGCCTCTCTGTCTATCTCTGCTAACTTCTGAGCCTCTGCCTCTGTGCTCTCTGTGCTCTCCTCTGTTGTCTCTGTGCTCTCTTCTGTGCTCTCTGTGCTCTCTTCTGTTGTCTCTGTGCTCTCTTCTGTGCTCTCTGTGCTCTCTTCTGTTGTCTCTGTGCTCTCTTCTGTGCTCTCTGTGCTCTCTTCTGTTGTCTCTGCCTCTATGTGTCTTGCATCGATGCAAAGTGTTAACCATTCGCTCTCATAGCGTTTGTATGTATCGATAAGGTATCTTTTCCTGCTTAAAGATTCACAATCACTAACAAGTTCATTTGCGACCATAGCGCAAAATTCAAATTGCTTATAAACGCTCATTTCAGATACTACTTTAAAAGAAGTGCAGATAGTAAACGCTTTTCCAATAGATGGGATTCTGTCTAGCTTCCATAACTTGTCTATTGCTCTCTCCCTTGCCTCTGCTAATGTTAACTTCTTACTCATGTTCTATATTCTCCTCTCTTTTTTTGATATAGTGGTTTTGTTTGGGGGGAGTACCCCTCACCTATGATTATACTAGCCTCTCAGAAAATATCAATATAATAAAATAACTTTACTCCCATATAGGGGGGGTATTTTTTTCTTTTCTCTGCCTCTGAGCCTGAGCCTGATCCAAAACCGAATACTTGTATAAACAAATAGTTTTCTATGTCCTCTTTTCTCCCAACGTGACATAGTCCCTATGTTTTGGTATTCAAAACCGAACGAGCGTTCGACTTTTCATAAGTCGCTCCTTCTCCCACACCCAATCTCAAATCCAACCGCCCACATTTCCACCACCACAAAATATCCATAAAATATCCATAATAATTCCATTTATGGAAATCAAAGTTTCCAATAACCGCTTGAAAGTTCCAAAAATGGAATTAGAAATTTCTATGAGATTTTCTATCTGATACCCGAACAACCGTTCTTACATGTGAATATCTCCGTTCTTTGTTTGGAATCTCAGCACCACGGAAAAATAATCAATAAATTGTGACATAGGGTGTTGACGTGGCTGGTTATATTTGGTATAATCAATATAATTAAATAATTATTTTTCCTTTTGGAACAGCTCTTTGACAATTAAATATAGATGAAAAGTGGAACCCATCAAGGGGTGGATATACTCCTTGAGAACACAATTGAGCAGCGCGGAATTCCGACCCCCTCCCCTTTTAAGGAGACACCTGATTTCCCCTGGTTTCCCAGTGTTTTTTAAAAATTTTAGAACCTAGGTGGTTCTAAATCGGTTTTAAAAGTTCTAAAATCAGCACTTTCACACCCTTGTAACTGGGTGATAATAATAGAGATAAAGGAGTAAACATGGCAGACATATTAGGTTACAGAAGCGGCAGGATCGACCTCACCTCTCTTAGAGAGAGCCGGACACTTAGGAACGGTATGATGAGACCAGCCGAGGAAGAGATGACTGATGACACAGTACAGGAGCATTCCGCTGAACCTATCAAGAGCATGGACGACATTGATAGAATATGCGAGTTCCTGCTTAGTGAAGAGAGATACAGAGACTATATGTTATTTATTGTTGGAATTAATTTCGGACTGAGGGTTAGTGACTTGAGAACTCTTCGGTTCGCAAACATCATCAATGATAACTTCACATTCAAAGATACCTTCCCGGTGTTCGAACAGAAGACGAGGAATACAAGAAAGAGGAAGGTTAATAGATACATTACAGTGAACGATGCGGTTGTTGAAGCGGTGACGCTCTACCTTGAACATCAGGAAGAAGTACCATCGCTTAGTGACTACATGTTCAGAAGTGAATCCAATAACGGTAAGAACGTCAACAAACCTCTGGAACGTAAATCTATTGACCGTATCCTCAAAGGCATCGCTAAAGACCTTGGTCTTACGATGAGGGTATCAACACACACGTTTAGAAAGACATTCTGCTACCATCAGATGCTCATGAGCAATAACGACAGCCGGAAGCTTCTCCTTCTTCAGAAGATGCTTAACCACTCCACACCCGCACAGACATTAGCTTATATTGGAATAAGCGGTGAAGAGATAGAGGAAGCATACAGGCAGTTGAATCTCGGCAGTGCAAGGCATAACTACATGGCTGGCAGTAACATTATAGAATTCGTACAAGCAGTATAAAGAGGTGATTATTATAGATAGTAATAGGATAAATAGAAAGGGGTGGTCGTATGATAAGAGTGTGTGACGCTATTATGGGAAACGGCAAGAGCCAATCAGCGATAACCTATATCAATGACCACCCTGAGTTAAAGTTCATATATATAACGCCTTATTTGGAAGAGGCGGCAAGAATCAAGAACGGGTGTCCGAATGCGGACTTCAAAGAGCCACAACAGCTACAGCGGTTCAACTACAGTAAGTTGGAGCATACACACCACCTTATATTAAAAGGTGAGAATGTAGCGACTACACATGCAGCGTTTAAGAACTACACCGAGGAAGTTCTTGATGCTATAAAAGGTTTCGGATACACACTCATCATCGACGAGAACGTTGATGTATTGGAAACATGCGATATCCATGAAGATGATATACAGCTTGCTGTAGACGCTGGTTATGTTGAGTACAAAGATAATCAATACAGTCTTATTAAGAACGACTACAGAGGGAGCGCTATGAAGGAATTGTTCTGGTTGTTGCGGTCAAGGCAAATAACCAGAATAGATGACGAGGAGAACGGATCAGTAAAGACGTTGTTCTATTGGGTATTACCACCAGACCTCATAACATCTTTTCGTGATGTGTTCATACTTACATATTTATTTGAGGGGCAAAGCCTCTATAACTTCCTGAAAATATATAATCTCGAATACATCAATATTGGAATTGAAGAGATAGACTATGGCACAGGTTTTAGATTCTGCGATACAGTTACTTATGTCCCAGAGTATGTTAGTCATATCAAGGACATGGTTAAGATAGTCGATAATGAAAAGCTGAACAGTGTCGGAGACTCCCCCACCGCCCTATCGATGAATTGGTTTAAAAAGAACAAGGCTGTTGCAGTACCACAGCTAAAGCGCAACATCGAGAATCTATTTAAGAACATATGGAAAGATTCTCTTGTCAAGCAGAGGATGTGGGCTACATTCAAAGGGCAAAGAGAGGTCTTAAAGGGTAAGGGTTACACGAATGGTTTTGCTATGTTCAACCTACGTGCATCGAACAATTTCAGAGCAAGGGAGTATCTGGTATATGCTTGTAATATTTATATGAACGTGGATGAAAAGAAATTCTACGCTGTCCACGGCATAGAAGTCGATGAAGACAGATACGCATTATCCGTTATGGTTCAATGGATATGGCGTAGCGCGATAAGGGATGGTAAGAAGATATACCTGTATCTTCCAAGCAGTAGAATGCGTAGAATACTAAATGACTGGATGGACAGTCTTGCGGAAGGGGGTTCGAGCGATGGTTGAACTTGAATGCAAAGACTGTCTATTCTTCAGCTCATGCTGTAATAGTATATATAGCGTACCATGCGAACATTTCTCAGCTTATGGTACTCTCGAAGAACTTATGTTCGATATTGAAATAGACAAGATGCGCGACGAATATCGGTCGGCATGGTACAGTTACGTTTCTGAGTTTGATGAAGATTTTTCTTTTTGAGTTATCAAGCTAATTACATAATATACATACGAGGTGATTTATATTAGCAAGCAACAAGCGTGTCAGAAATTTATATTTAAGATAAATAGTGGTCGTCTGCGTCGAAACAGATGGAGACTGACACTACCTGTGGAAGAGGCGAGGCGTAATGATGAAGTCATCTCTCTTGCCGATTCACAAATACTACGATGGATAGATGAGTTAAATGGGAATACTGATTCGGAGCAAAAAGCGAAAGCAATCAAGTCAGAGATTAAGTATATAAGAAAACAACCGAACAGTATCTCCAATAGGAGAAGGATTAAGGAATTATACAGACAATTAGACGAATTGCAGTTTCAGCCAGACTACATGTGTTTGATAATTGATAAAGAAAAAGATTATTACAGGGCATGTAAAGGTTTCTGTATAAACGGTGTGAAGTATGTGCGCCTACTCGGAACGAACGGTGGTATCAAGAACAGTACGATAGTATTTGTAAGCGAGCGTCTTGCACCGGAATTGAAGCGTAGAATAGAAAACGGTCGTAACCAAGATAAGGAATTAGTAACTGCGAAGTTGGAAGCATACAAGGCTCTGACATGTAGTGCTTCTATCCCCGTATCGCTCCCTAACGGTATATTGGTAGTGCCTGATGCTGAAACCGAGTTTGATTCAGAAGTGGAGCGCATATCTGATGAATGTGACGGTGAACCCGTTATGGAATATATTCCAAGCGAACATATTGTAATGGACGCTTCAGACGGGTACGGTATAATGCTCCCCTCTCTTGCCGAGAGATGGAGTGCAGAGTTGGGTCTTGATTATATGGTAGGCGGTGTGAATACAAGGTTTTCATTTGAGAAGGGTATGGTATTCACATTTGATTTTTTAGATTTTGCTGAGAATGTAGCTGAGAATTATATTGTTAAGGATGCATGGGGAAATGATGTTGATATCAGGAATGTTGAACTTATTCTTACTACGTCTATGGTTAAGTTGTGGGACAGCTATAAGGATTATGAAGATTATGTCAGCACATCCATAGCGAACGGCTATACATTTGGAATTACTAAGACTTGCCCTAAATCTTTAGAATCAGAACGCAATCTGAATTATCAGTTCATCCAGAGCTATGAACTCGACGATGACGATATTGACGAGTTGATACAGCCTACAATGCGGGATATTCGTGATGTTTTATCCGGCGACTGGCGCAAGACAGTCCTATTCTTAAAAGGTAATGGAATAAACGGAGACAACATCGATAACATGCAGGACGATTTCATAAAGGCTATTATGATTGATGAACGTGTTCTTGATGATCCGTTTGTCCAGAATTCGATTTATCAGCTTATAAAGAATAGAATAAATCAGGCAAAGGTGGGGGTGCTTAAGGTACATGGGAATTATTCGATTATATCTGGTGACCCCTATTTACTATGTCAGAGTATCTTTGGATTAGAGAAGACGGGGATACTAAAGGCTGGCGAAATATATAATGGATACTGGGTTGATAAAGAATGTGAATCTCTCGCTTGTTTCAGAGCGCCAATGACATGTCATAACAATATCAGAATAGTAAAGCCTGTACGAAGCGCAAAGGCTATGTACTGGTATCGGTATATGAACTCAAGCACGATATTCAATAATTGGGATATTATGACGTCAGCCTTAAACGGAGCTGACTTTGATGGTGACTTATGTATGCTGACCGACAATCATGTATTAGTCAGTAAGCACCAGTACCGCCCTACTCTTATGTGTATGCAGAGAAGAGCAACTAAGTGTATTCCAAAAGAAGAGGACTTCATTAGGTCTAATATTGAAAGTTTCGGCAATGATATTGGTCAGACTACGAATTGGATAACATCAATGTTTGAAGTACAATCAAGGTTCGAAAAAGGTAGCCCGGAATACGAGATGCTCGGATATAGAATAAAATGTGGTCAGCACTACCAACAAAATGCTATAGATAAAGCAAAAGGTATCGTATGTAAGCCTATGCCTCGAAGTTGGCATGACAGACACGCTGTGAATAAAATAGATGATGATGAACAGCGTGAGTTATACAGAAGTATAGTTGCTTCGAGGAAGCCATATTTCATGATGTACATCTACCCGTCCCTCATGAAAGAATATAATACATATATAAAGAATACGAATATGAATGCCCTGAGAGAGTTTGGTCTTAATGTAGCTGAGTTAGAATCATTACCGCAAGAGGAACTTACAGATAGACAAGCTGAATTTTTGAAATTTTATAACTACCGTATGCCGGTTGGGACTGGTGATTGTGTTATGAATAAGATATGCAGAAGATTCGAACATGAGTTCGATGGTTATATTGGCAGACATAATAAGACTACAAATTTCGATTATCACATCATGTATGGCAATACAAGCTATCCAGCGAGACAGCGTATAGCCATACAGCATTTATATGATGATTATAATAAACGGGTAAAGAGTTATGCTATCTTCTCCAAATATGAGAGAGTAAGTGACTTTGAATCTGCATCAATGCTTCAGGTAATGAATGATGAGTTTAGAAAAGAATGTGATTTGATTTGTCCTGACAGAGATGCATTATGCGACATCATTTTGGACATATGTTATAAGAATAATTCTACAAAGAGATTTGCATGGAATATGTGCGGTAGAGAGATAATCAATAATTTATTGGATAACAATGATTATGAATATAAGTATCCGGCACTTGATCCAGATGGTGACATCTTATATGGCGGAGAAAGATTCAGCATAATGAAAAAAGTCGAGGTGGTTGATTGAGTATTGTATTAAATGAATTAGATTGGGCTTTGAATATGATTGAGGAACACTCTCTTGGTAAGAAGCCATATGAAACATTATGCCGTGTGGCAAAATATTACATAAGCAAGGGATACACGAAGAAAGACGCTCGTAGCGCCTTAGAAAATTTTTTGTTACAATGCGACACTATGATATCAATACCGAAATGGTCTGATGCATTAGACAGTGCTATGGCACATGCACTAAAATATAAAGCCATAGATTTAGACGGTATAGACATTACACAAAAAGAAATGGACACTATAGATTCAATTCAAAGCAGGCAGGCTCGTCGTCTCGCATTCACTCTCCTATGCCTTGCTAAATATTGGGACGCAGTGAATCCAAGCAGTGACCACTGGGTTAATACGAAGTGCAGTGAGATTATGAAGATGGCTAATATAAAAACGTCTATCAAAAGACAGAGCCTAATATATCACGAATTAAATAAACTTGGATTAATACAGTTCTCCAAGAAAGTAGATAATACAAACGTAAGGGTATTATTTATCGACAATGATTCTGATGTGGTTTGTACCATAACTGAGTTCGTTAATCTTGGTAATCAGTATCAGATGTATCACGGTGAACCTTTCTTTGTTTGTAGTAACTGTGGGATAACTACGAAACGTGACAATCCAAAATCGACACGTAAACAAATATATTGTAAGGAGTGTGCGACCAAGATAAAGATACAGCAAATAGTTAATTCGGTTACAAGAAAAAGAAAAAGTGATGCTGAAATTACGCTTGTTTAAAAAATGAACAGCCGAAAACCTCTGGGAAACCAGGGGTTTTTCTATGTTTGAGGCATTGCTATTATGAAGAGTAAATAAACACGATGCGAAAAATATACCGAAAAATTGTGATATTTGCTGAGATTAATAAATATGAGCGAAGGGGATGATACCGTTGGATATAAATGATTTATCTAAAAGACCTAATGAGTCTGACTTACAATACCATAGAAGACTGGTATACGGAAAATTAGTTGATAAAACTTTATCGGATTTTGATTATCAGGAACTCTCACGCTATGTATACAACCAACAGTATAGCACCGATGTCGCCAGAAGGATGATGTACGGTAGCAAGAGAACATTAGACTTGTTAGAGCGTGAAGCCATCGCGGACTCAGCGGATCATACCCTGTTGAATAGTATAGAGGAGCGCAGGAACGAACTGTATAAAGAGCGCCAGAAGTTCTATGACCAAAGGCGTGAATATAATAAACGCCTCGCTGCTGAGGCAAGGAACGAACACCTCGAAACTGAGTTGATCCACGCTGCTGACGCTCTTGATTCGACTGTTGGAAAAATATTTAATGACGAATGCATAGTAGATGATTTTGGGGATACGGAATGCGCTTTGGTATTTAGTGACTGGCACTATGGTATGGTAACCGATAATGTTTACAATTCATTCAATACAGAAATTTGCGTTGAACGTGTTCGTAATACGGTCAATAAAGCTGTTGATAGGATAAAGCTACACGGGTGCAGAGATTTACATATTTTGTTATTAGGCGACTTTATACATGGTGGGATTCACTGTTCAGCGAGAGTTGCATCGGAAGAACTTGTTATAAATCAACTGATGCAAGTATCAGAAATAATTTCACAGGCTATTGGACACTTATCCAATTATGTCGAGAATGTATATGTGTATTCTACTTTTGGCAACCACGGAAGAGTGATCCCGTCAAAGAAGGATAATATTCATAGTGACAATATAGAAAGAATCATTGGATGGTGGTTAAGTGAGCGCCTATCTAAATGTGACAGAATAACATTTGTCGAGAATTCAGAAGAAGAATTCTTATTCGCAAATCTATGCGGACATTATATTTGTGCAGCGCATGGTGACTTAGACTATGCATACTCTTCCCCACGTTTATTACATACGCTATTCTCCAAAAAGTACGGGATAGATATTGAATATATTATCCTTGGCGACAAACATCATAGGGAGAGTTTTGAGGAGTTAGGAATAACTTCGATGATATGTGGTTCTTTGTGTGGTGTTGATGAATACGCAAAAGATAGACGTTTGTTCTCAACACCAAGCCAGATGTTATTAATTTTTAATGAAGATGGACTTGACGCAGAATATAGATTAGGTTGCTGCTGATAGCATCTAAATTTGTGTGTTACCTCCTTAAAAATATATTTTTATTGATTATTATGTTTGAATAAGGTTTGGCAAGGCGGGGATCGAATATCACGTTGTGAGTATTCGGTATCCCGCCGTAACCATTCTGGTTACTTGTAAGAAAGGAGTACCCGATATGGGTAGACAAACTAAGTTTAATAAACTTACTTCGCCTGAGCTACTTAGTCGGGTAAATCCAGAGAACATGCAACTATTGGATGACTACCTAAACTATCTTAGTTCTGTTGATAGAAGTAATACTACCATAGAAGCATATAGAAGCGACATACATATTGCCTTTGTCTGGGGCTTAGAACATAACGGCAATAAGCCATTTGTTGAATGGACAAAGAGGAATATTGTAGCATATCAAAATTGGTTAATTAACAACAATGAAAACAGTCCGGCGAGAGTTAGAAGGCTTAGGGCATCACTCTCTTCTATGTCTAATTTCATTGAAAACATACTTGATGACGAGTATCCAAATTTTAGAAATATCATAAGTAAAATAGAAGCGCCAGTAAATACACCAGTTATGGAGAAAACAGTTTTAAAGGATGAAGAAGTTCAAGACATCCTTGATAAACTCGTCGAATCAAAAAGATACGAGACTGCTTGCCTTGTAGCACTTGCTGCGTACAGCGGGAGAAGGAAATCTGAGTTGTGCAGATTCAAGGTAAGTGATTTCTCTGATGATAGGTTGGTATGCGGTGGTAGCCTTTATAAAAGTGCCCCTATAAAAACAAAGGGGCGTGGCAAGGCTGGCAAAGTAATTTGCTGTTATACTCTCGCACATAAGTTTAAACCTTATCTCGATTTGTGGATGAAGGAACGAGAGGAAAAAGGTATAACGAGTGAATGGCTGTTTGTATCATCAGATGGTACAAGCCAGTTGACAAGAACAACTGTTGATAGCTGGATGAAAACAATTTCAAGAATATCTGGAATTGATATTTATGCTCACAGCTTTAGACATTACTTTACCACAATGCTTGCGAGAGAAGGTATCCCCGATGGTGTAATAAAAGAGATTCAACAATGGAGTACAGTCGAGATGGTAGGTCTTTATACAGATATGGATACAGAAGAAACGCTTGATATGTACTTTGGAGAAGAAGGAATTAAATCTGTTGAACGGAAGGGTTTGGCGGATTTGTAAGAAGGAAAGGTGATTGAATGAACAAAAATGAGTTCGCCGTCGCCATAGCCGCCAGACTAAAAGAAGAAGGTTTTGGTAAAGTTGTTACTTCCCCAAGACATGTTTTTCATATTTCAGATGATGAAGGAAATACGAAAGATTTTGTTGTAAGGAAAACAGACAAGACGGTTAGTTTAAATAGTAAAGATGTTTACGCTGTGCTTGACGTTGCATGTGACGTACTCATGGATATATTAAAAAATGGAGATACTCTCTCAATATCTGGGATTGGAAATCTTGGTCTTAAATATCGTAAGCCGAGAAAAATTAATGACCGCTTCAATTCTGGCGATTGGATAGAGACATCGGGTAAATACGTCCCATGCTTTACTTCTGGAAAAGATTTGAAGATTGCAGCGAAACTGTACGAACTTAGCCTTATTGATGACGAGATAACTGAAGACCCACCATTAGAAGAAGCTCCTGTCGGAAGGGGTGTGTAACGGATGGCGTTAGAGGTTAATACAGATAGAGCTTTCTGCTACAGATGTGGAAAAGGCTTTGCAAAAAAGAAAGGAAACTTTCCAGTAAGTTATGCAGAACTACATAAGGGTGTAGGGTATCTACCTATCTGTCGCTCGTGCTTAGATAAAATATATGATGCATACTTATTAGAGTGTAATGATGCAAGACTTGCTGTGAGACAGACATGCAGAAAATTAGATTTGTTCTGGGATGATAAGATTTTCAATTCAGTATCTCAGAGAGCTACAAGCCGTTCTGTTATGTCGCAGTACCTTTTAAAGCTTGCTAACAATTCATACACAGGTAAGAGCTATGATGATTCACTCAGGTCTGAGGGAACAATGTGGAACTTTACTGATAATACAATCAGGTTGTTCCCAGAAGAAAATCTTGAAGGCGAAGAATCAGAGCCTATCTCTGACGATGTAATCATGTTTTGGGGTACTGGTTATACACCAGCTATGTACCGGGAACTTGAACAAAGGCGTCAATATTGGATGTCAAAGTTCCCAGAGGGTATGCAGCTTGATATCGGTACTGAAGCTATCATAAGGCAGATATGCTCATTAGAGCTTGATATAAACAGGGATCGAGCCGCTGGTCGTGCCGTTGACAAAAGCGTTAACGCATTAAACACTCTTCTTGGTAGTGCGAACCTAAAGCCAGCACAGAAGAAGGATGATGCAGACTCCTCCCTCGAAAAGACACCGATGGGTGTTTGGCTATGGCGGTATGAAAATAAGCGACCGCTGCCAGACACATTTGACGACAGCCCTATTCTTAAATATATATTTGTTTGGATGGGGCATCTGTGTAAGATGGTCGGAATTAAAGATAATAAATACACACGATTATATGAGGAAGAATTAGCGAAATATACCGTAGAAAAACCTGAATACAATGGGGATGATGAGGACATGTTCATTGAGTCTATAGAAGACATTCCTATTGTGGGATTGGGGCAGTAACTTGAATAGCCGATATGAACGGGTTCTAAACGGTGCTGCAATCTGGGGTGCGTTCTACAGAAAGAACCCAGATAGATTCGCTATTGATTATTTGCATTTAAAATTACGATTCTTCCAACGAATAATGTTAGTAATGATGTTTTGGAGTACGACGTTTGTTTGGATTGCAAGTCGTGGACAAGGCAAAACATTCATTAGTGCAGTATACTGTGTAACACGTTGCATACTGTATCCGGGGACAAAAGTGTGTATTGCGTCTGGCACACGAGGTCAGGCGATTAACGTATTAGAAAAAATAACTTTGGAACTAAAACCGAATTCGCCAGAGTTGCGTTATGAGATACGAGAAGAAAAGATTAACGGTACAAATGCTTATATTTCATTTCACAATACAAGCGTTATAAAGGTAGTTACAGCTTCGGATAGTTCCAGAGGCAATCGTGGCAACGTGTTGTTGCTCGATGAATATAGACTTATTTCAAAAGATATTATTGCAACTGTTCTTAGTAAGTTCCTTACTCAACAAAGAATGCCGAGATACTCAGAGCTTTCTGATGCTGAAAGACAGAAGGAGTATGCAAAAGAAAAGAATCTTACTCTATATCTAAGCTCGGCATATTGGAAGGATCACTGGTCTTATACAAAATGTGTTGATACATTAAAGGCTATGTGTGACCCAGATAGAAGGCAATTCGTTTGTAGCTTCCCATATCAGTTATCAATATTCGAAGGTCTTCTACAGCCAGACTTTGTTGCAGATGAAATGTCTGAATCTGACTTTAGCGATATTAAATTCTCTATGGAGATGGGTGCGCTGTTTTACGGGTCTGATGAAGGTTCATTCTTTGACTTCTCTTCTATTTCCAAAAACAGGAAAATTAAATATCCGTTGTTACCAAATAGGTTATCTGTAAAAGTTGGTAATAATGTTAATGTGAGGATACCACCCAAACAATACGGTGAGTTTAGAATTATATCTGCGGATATTGCCCTTATGTCAAGCAAGAAACATAACAATGACGCAACGGCAATATTTATAAACAGGATGGTTCCAACTCGTGGTGGTAGATATATAAACAATATTATATATACAGACACATACGAAGGGTTAAGAACTGAACATCAGGCGTTAGAGATAAGGAGACTTTATGATGAGTATATGTGTGACTATATAGTGCTCGATACAAATGGATTAGGTCTTGGTGTCTATGATTGTTTGTCGCGTGAAATAGTTGACACAGATACGGGTGAAATATACCCTGCATTATCGTGTTGTAATAATACAGAAATGGCATCGCGTTGTACAGTACCCGGTGCTGAAAAAGTCATATGGTCAATTAAGGCATCTGCACAGTTTAATTCGGACTGTGCATTTTTATTGAGAGAAGGATTTAGAAGCGGGCGCATTCGTCTATTGGAAACTGAATATGACGCAGAATCGTCGTTAAATGAAATTCGTGGGTATAAATCACTTAACCCACCAGAGCAGTTGGCTTTCAAAATGCCATATATTCAGACGACGTTGTTGATAGATGAATTGACAAAGCTTATGCATGAGGAGTCCGGTGGTAAGGTAAAAGTCACTGAACGCCCGGGTATGAGAAAAGACCGTTACTCTTCTCTTTCATATAATTATTATGTAGCAATTCAGATAGAAAATAAATCAAGTAAAAAAATGAACATGAATGACGGTTTATCAGATATGTTCATTATCAAGCCACCCAAGCAAAAGAATGGAAGGAGGGTAGGTATAGGATATGGCAAGAACCAAACAGACTGGCGTTACTAGACAGACTAAACAAACTGTTGTTATAGATGAACAACACACTAGTAGGCGCAGAAATAAAGATGTCGATGGATTCATTGGCATATCGGACAAGTTCGCTGTGTTGAATAAGCTCATCACACGAGACTTGAATAATTTAAAATCTTCGCCCACCTTTTATTTATATACAAAGGATGACATACAAAACTATCTATCAAATCCTTATAGATACGAAAAAGAATTAAGAAATGCTGTAAGGTATGTATACGGTGCAAGCCCTCATTTTAGAAGGGTAGTTCAATATTTCGTTGGTCTGTCCGATTTGGCTTATATAGTAGAGCCTTATCGGATTGACCCGAAGAAAACAAATGTGAGAATCATTAATAATAATTACAGAAAAGTTTTGAACATGTTGTCAACTATGAACATTAGTACACAAGTACCAAAAATACTCACAGTATGTCTTCGTGAGGATACTTGCTATTGTACATTACATGTCACGAACGACAGCATAACGATTCAACATTTGCCGAGTGATTACTGCTCCATTTCTTCTATTGAGGGTAATGTTATAAATGTAACATTCAACTTCTCTTATTTTGATTCAAGGGAGGATATGCTAGAATTCTACCCTATTGAATTTAAAAGAAAATATGAAATATATAAGAGAGAAAGAATTAATAAGTGGATTGAATTAGATAGTCCTACATCTTTTGCTATAAAATGCAATGCAGATATTCTTGATTATTCGATACCGCCGTTTGCAGGAATACTCAGAGAGATTTACGACATAGAGGATTATAAGGCTATGAAGTTGACCAAGACTGCTCTTGAGAATTATGCAATGGTAGCTATGACTCTTCCAATGGACGATGATGGTTCATGGGGTATTGATCTGGTCAAGGCAAAAGAATTCTGGCGAAATCTTGATACGGTACTTCCAGAAGAGGTAGGCTCTGTACTTACGCCAATGCCTCTTCAAAAGATTAGTTTCGAGAAATCTAATACAGGAGATACAAACACTGTAGCCGATGCAGAACAAGACTTGTTTACGGCTGCCGGTGTATCTTCTCTCCTATTCAATAACCCAAGAGCATCAGCTAACGCTCTTCTGCTTTCCATCAAAGCAGATCAGGCAATTACATTTGGAATTGTTAAAAGTGTTGGCGACGCAATCAATAGATATATACAATCACAGGGCTATGGAAAGAATTTTAGAATTGAGTTCTTAAATGTCAGCCAGTATAACATGAAGGAAATAGGCGATGCATATTTGAAAGCAGCAACATACGGTCTGCCTACAATCAGTGCGTTCGCTGCCTCTCAGGGTATAGGTCAGGCAGAACTTGATACAATGAGTTTCTTAGAAGGTACTGTGCTTGGTTTACAAGACATGTTCAGACCGATTGTTAGTTCAAACCAGATGAGCAATATACCAAGTAATTTGGATGGAAATGGTGCTACCGATGAGGGCGGCGCTCCAGAAAAAGATATTGGCGAGTTAACAGATAGTGGAGAGCAATCTCGTGAGGACGGAGACGATTGGGGTTGACACCAATGAGTAAAAAGGAGAAATAGATGAGCCAAGTAGTTTATGTGTTTAATGAACAGGATAAAGACACGTTAATCAAAAATGGCTTTACACTTTGGAAAGAAGATGTTGAAAATAATCTATATATTTTGTTAGGAAGTGACGACGTTACGTTCTCACTTTCTGAAATAGATTATTACCAAACAGATGTTCTGCCATTTTAAATAGAATCAAGGTAAAGCGCCCCATGTTGAATTACATGGGGCTTTATTTGTGTGAGGAAAGATAAGAGATGGAAGAAAAGTTTTTGAGACTTACTTTTGCATCATCTCTTACCGAATTATGTGAGGTTAATTCTTCTTTTGACAAAGCTATTCTCAGAATTGCATATCCAGACCTGAATCGAAACAAATGTTTTATCTCAAAGAAAGTATTTGAGAAGTGCGCACACACAATGTACAACTGCCCTGTCGTATGCAATTACGACAGAGACACGGATACTCTTGGTGGGCATGATATCGATGTGTTTAAAGACAATGATGGGAATTTGCGTGTTGTTAATGCCACAACCCCTGTAGGCGTAGTGCCATCGCAGGCTAAATATTGGTGGGAAACATACACGGAAGAAGATGGAACTGAACATGAATACTTGTACACAGAGGTACTTCTCTGGAAGAGACAGGAAGAATACGAAAAACTCAAAAAGGATGGGATAACATCTCACAGCATGGAATTGAAAATAAAAGATGGTGAGGTCATAGATGGAGTCTATTACATTTATGATTTTGAGTTTAACGCATTCTGCCTGATTGGTGTTGAGCCTTGTTTTGAATCAAGTGCTCTTATATTCTCCCATGAAGAATTTGAAAAGAAGTTCTCTGAGATGATGCAGGATTTAAAGGAAACTATAAAACAAATCAACACATCGAAAGATGTTGATGATATACACCCACAAAAATATTCGATGGAAGGAGGAAACGAGGTATTGGACAAGAAGATTGAACTTGCTGCTAAGTATGGCATTGACATTGAATCTCTTGACTTCTCTCTTGAAGATTTCACTCTCGAAGAGCTTACTGAAAAGTTTGAAGCAATGACAAAAGTTGAAGATGAACAAACAGAAGAGACCGCAACTTTCGAAAATAGTTCTGAAGATAAAGTTGATTCTAACGAAGAGAATGTCGAAACAGATACATTTGCTCTTACTTCTGCTATCCAAGAGGAACTCTGTCGTATGCTCTCTGAATATAAAATTGATAGAGAGTGGGGACAGAGCAATCTTTATTGCTATGTAGATTTTGATTTCGAGGCTAACGAAGTCTATTGTTGGGACACTTCAGATTGGAAGCTTTATGGATTTAAGTATACCGTTGATGGCGATGCTGTCTCCATTGATATGGATTCCAAAAAGAGAAAGAAGTTTACCATTGTAGATTTTGAAGGTGAACAAGACTCTCCTATCGCACCTGTCTTTACTGCTATGGAGAAAGTAATTCAGGACAATGCCGGGTGGGAAGCTAAATACAATACCGCCTCTGAACAAATCACATCTATGGAAACAGAACTTACAAGTCTTAGAGAATTCAAACATAAAACTGATAATGAATCTCTGAAGGCTTCTCGTGAGGAACTGTTCAGTAAATTTGCCGACCTTTCTGGTATTGAAGCATATGAAATGCTTCTTGCTGATTGCATCAGCCAAGAGGAAGCAGGCGAGTTGAAATATGACATTGACTCACTTACAAAAGAGCTGTTTTCAATTCGTGGTATGAATTGTGAGCCGCTGAACTTCTCATTAAAAGAAGCAAAAACGGCAAAGATTAAAGTTGATAAAAGTAATAAGTTCGATTCTCCATATGGTGGAATTGTCGAACATTATCTGAATTTAGGTAATTAATATAGGAGGAAAAAGATTATGGCATATGCTGTAGTTAGAACAGACCGTCTTACTGGTACTGACGATCGTGCAAGACTTGTTTCTGTGCGTTACAACGTAGCAAGCACTGTTGAGGGACAGACGGTTTATACACCGACAGAAATCGAGAACGGAAGTATTGTTCTGCTTGGTGACCTTGAGGAAGGTTCTCGTGAGATTTATGTAGGCACAGCTCCCGCTGCTAATTCCGAACTTGCTGATGTTGTTCTTATTGCTAACCCGGAAGTTATGTATGATGAGCGCCTGAGAGGTCTTGATAAGTATATCAACCCGGCTGGAAAGGCTATTAGGGGTTATAGACTTCATACACATGACATCTTTTCTGCCACTGCTGAAGCTTTTGATGGCACACCTGCGAAGGGTAAAATTGTTGAGCTTAAGGCTGGTACAAAGATGAAGGTCGTCTCTAGTGCGACAAATGGCTCTACTGGTATTGGCAAAATCATCGACGTAAATGTAGTTGGTTCTTATACATACTATGTTGTTGAGGTTGGCTGATTTTAGAAAGGTGGTAAAAGAATAATGGCTGATATTAGAGAAATTGTAAAGCTCGGAATTGATGGCTACAGAGGAAATGTAGAGAAGTATTCCGTTGCTCAGTCTCAGGAAACTCTTCGCAAGGCTCTTATCGAAGCCAACAATGGAAGCACCACCCTCGACTACAAGGCTATCCGTGATGGCAAATGCAATGGTCTCTTTACTATCGTAGAAGAGATTCTTAGCGCAACCGTAGTCGAAGGTCTTCAGGGCGATGAGTTCTTTAATGCTTTCGTAGATTTTAGAAATCTTGCAGAAGGCGACCAGAACCTCTTCATTATTGAAGATGATGTTCTCTTTGTTGTTGATGAAATTGCTGACGGTACACAGGCTCTTCGTAGACAGAGACTCGGTGGATACACCGAAACATCTATCCCGACAGCTATGCATGGTATTCGTATCTATGAGGAACTTAGACGAATCCTTGCAGGTCGTGTAGACTTTAACTCTCTGATTGATAAGGTGTCTCAGTCTGTACGTCAGAAGATTCTTAACGACATTTATCTGCTCTGGGGTGGCGCTACCGCTGCACAGCTCGGTGGTGTTACGTACTTCCCGGCGGCTGGTACATATGATGAGGATACTCTTCTTGACCTTATCTCTCATGTAGAGGCTGCTGCTGGTGGCAAGACTGCTACTATTGTTGGTACAAAGAAAGCTCTTCGTAATCTGAAAGAGTCTATCCAGAGTGACGGAGCTAAAGATGAGCTTCATAACTTTGGTTACTATGGCAAGTTCTTCGGAACACCGTGCGTTGCTATTCCGCAGCGTCATAAAATCAACGAAGTTGATGCAAATGGTGTGAAGAAGTTCGTGTACGATGATGACGTACTGACAATTATCGCCGGTGATGACAAACCGATTAAGTTTGTTTACGAAGGCGATCCGCTCGTTTACATGGGCGACCCGTTCAACAATATGGATTTAACTCAAGAGTTAGATAACGCTATGGTAGCGTGAATAGCTCACGTTCACAGAAATGTGTTCGAAAAGTACCCCATTTAATTGCTGGAAATTCCTAAAGCTAATTATACTACAACGTAAGAGCGAATAGCTCTAAGCGTGAAAGTTACGAAAGTAGAAAGAAATAATTAGATAATGCATGGTTAAAACCTAAACATTCGTCCTACTAATTATAGTAGGGCTTTTTTAATGGAGAATCAGCAGCCAAGCCTCGAATAGAGGAAGGTTCAACGACTAACGCTGGAGAGCGTGTAGGATGCAAGCGTATCCGAAATGGTGGGCGTCCGAAAGGATGAAGATATAGTCTGTGCTTTACGGAAACGTAAAGATGTACTTATGTACAGGCAAAGTGTAGCGAACTTTAATTGGTTAGAAATAAGTCTTAAAGATACTCTTTAAAAATAATCTAACCAAATGCTTAACATAACAGATTTCTATGGCTCTCGTTGGGGTCTTGGAATTGTTCTTGCTGGTAATAAGAATTCTGGTATTGGACGTTACGAGATGCAGTAATATATCAATGGGGTTATCACTAATCAGGTGGTAACCCCGTTTGAATGAAAGGAGAAATATGGCTACTAGAAAGACAACCGCAACTAAAGCGGTCACGACAAATACAGAGATTGAAACAAAAGAAGTTAAAACAGAAAGTCCAATCATTCCAAAAGATGTAGACCCTTCCACTTTAATCACGGTTAAGAACGGTTTCCACGGAAAACTCGTTTATAAAAGTTCAAGGACTAATGAGTTATTCCAGTGGGAAGGTTTTGGTGACGAACAGGAAATGGAGCTTCGTGAGCTTCGCAATGCCAAAAGTTCTCAAAAGAAGTTTTTTGAGAACAACTGGTTTATGTTCGATGAAGAGAATTGTTGGGTGATCCCGTATCTCGGTCTAAATAATTATTATAAATATGCAATTAATCTTAAGGACTTTGATAGCATTTTCTCTAAGAAACCAGAAGAGGTGAAAGAGATTATTAGCAATATGTCAAAAGGTCAAAAGAGTTCTGTGGCATATAGAGCGAGACAGCTTGTTTCTGATGGGGAAATAGATTCAAGGAAAATCATTTCAGCTTTGGAAGAGGCGCTTGATGTAGAACTTATTGAACATTAATGGGGGTACTTATGGGGGTTTCGTATAATGACTTCGTAGAAGCTTTCTTAGCCAAGATTACAGAATATGATTTGCTTGGTCTTGACTTTGAAATACGCGACGAAGTAATTAAAGGTTATTTCAAAAGAACAATTGCCTCATCTAAGTTCAAGAAAGTTATATCTTACGACTTCACGACAACTTTCAACGAAGAGACAGGTGAATTCGATATCGATATCGATGAATATGCGGTTGATGAAATCGTTGATATTGTATCCGATGGTATGATTGTTCAATGGTTTAAACCATATGTTAATAAGCAGGAGCTTCTTGAAAATGTACTGAGCACGCGAGATTACTCACTGTACTCTCCTGCCGAACTTTTACTGCGTGTCGGGAACGCATATGAAAAATCTCAGAAGGACTATGTTCAGGCTTTACGTGAGTATAGTTATAATCACGGTGACCTGACTGATTTGCACTTATGATGCTTCAGAATAAGTCTAGTGAGCCGATAGATTCTCAGTTTGTTTCTGAATACTTCCTTAATCTCGTAAATCATTTCTTTAAGATTCTCCCGATGCGAGAAAAACAGGAAGAGTCTCTCCCAGTATATCTCGATAGTTTACGTGATGAACTTGCTGGTTGTGCAAGTTTCTTCCAAGAGATAAGCGGCGAGGCAACATTCATATCCCTTCTGAGTATCTTACAGAGTATTATAGACAATCCGGAAATTTCTGTAAGAAAAACAAAAAGGGAAGTTTTTAAAGCTATATCCGCTTGTAATAAATTATCATCACAGTATTCGAATGGTGGTGGTGTTTGATGAATGCATGGGATATGTATGCTAATAGAATAGGTGTTAGAGGTGGTTCTAAAAGAGAATCAATCAAGAACATAGAAATAAGAAATATTTATACGAACTTACCGGACTCGTTATCCTACTATGATGATGTCACAATCGATGGCGTACAGCAAACAGTAGCGATAATCAATTCGGATAACTTAGACGAGAAAACGATGATTTCAATGCCAGGTGAGAATATTAAGCATGGTGGTCTGGTTCACTGGATGGATCAGTACTGGCTTGTCATTGAGAAGGACTACAACAATACATTGTACGTTCGTACTAAATTGCAGCAGTGTAACTATCTTTTGAGGTGGGTGTCGGAAGATGGAGTTATACATGAGCAGTGGTGCATTGTTGAGGACGGAACAAAATATCTTACGGGCGAACTTGAGGATTGCGGTGTCAGTCCGCCCACACAGAGATGCGTGGGAACAACTACCCATCGAATTGCTGGAACACCCTTAGAGCTATATTCACTAAAACGTAATCATGAAATATGGATAAGCGTGATAGTTAAAAAGAATATAGATTGGGCAATCAGCAGCCAAGTTCCAAATAGGAAAAGGTTCAACGACTATCGCACAATGCGAGTAGGTTACAAGCGTAACCGAAGTGGTGGGCATCTGAAAAGATGATGATATAGTCTGTTCTCTACTGAAAGGTAGAGGGGTAAAACCGTGGCGGTGTAGCGAACCGTTATTATGTTGTTATGAGAAAAAAGGAAGAAAGTATGTATGAAAATTTAATATCCCGAAGATTTGGTTTATGGACAGTAATAGATTGTGCAGACTCAAGAAAAAATGCGGAGAATAAAAATGTTAGGTACTGGAAATGCAGATGTGATTGCGGAACGGTTAGAGACGTACTCGAACAAAGTTTGAAGCAGGGGTCGTCAAAATCATGTGGTTGCGTAAGAACTACTAAGATTACAGAAGTAGGAAGAACGATGGGTGTAACACATGGTATGACAAACACAAGATTATATAGAATATATAAACATATGATAAACAGATGTTATAGGGAAAAAGATATTAGATACTCCGAATATGGAGGCAGAGGAATAACCGTATGTGATGAGTGGAGAACATTTGAACCGTTTGCAAAATGGGCATTAACAAATGGATATTCTGATTCTTTATCGTTAGACCGTATAGATGTTAATGGGAGCTATTCCCCAGGCAACTGTCGCTGGGCTGATAGTATAACTCAGGCATCGAATAAACGTAATGTCAGACTGTATGAATACAATAACGAAAAACATACTATTGCAGAATGGGCTAGAATATATGGAATAAACTATAAGAAATTATGGAAACGGCTCACAAACGGATGGGATATAAAAAGAGCATTAACAACATAAACACAAACAATTATAGAGACATTTTATCGTTACTCGTGGCGATTCACGTATCGCTATAACTCTAGCTAAGAACGAAGATACAATTAAGTTAAATCGTGAGACACGGCTTATGGTTGACGAGCCGGGTTCTCCGAAGATGTTATGCTACACACTTTCTAAACCAATTAAACTTGGTCATTCTTATGGAGATGAGGGTTGCGTAAAGTTCGTTCTTCAGGAAGTTACGTCTACTGGCGATGACAACTTTGATTTAAGAATAGCAGATTATTATAAGTATTATCCGAAGCCAAACTCACCTATTGGGTCTGGCAATGCTGAAAAGGGGTGGTTGTGATGCAGTTAGAAGATTTTTATGATTATAAGAATCAGCTTATGCAAGACATCCTAACCAACGAAAAGATAGTTAACCTTATCAGTGATGTCGATGAAGACGGTAATCCGCTATACACTTTGGAGAACGCCAGAGACCTTGCGTATGAATATGTTTTCCCATACGAGTTTATTGCAGAAACTCTTTACGATGGGAGAACTTTTATTATGTTTGACGTTGATATTAGGAAGTCACCTAATAAAACATTTTATTTGCCGTCGCTATATGTGTGGGTGTTTGCCCACAGAAGTAGATTACGTCTGCCCGATGGCGGTGGAGTTCGTACAGATGCAATCTGCTCGGAAATATGTAAGGCGATAAACGGAAGTAGGCAGTATGGGTTGGGAGAATTAAATATCTATTCTGTAGAAAGGTTCGCACCTGCTACGGATTATAACGGAAAAGTAATGACTTTCCGTATGAAGGAAATTAATAAGGTTCATAATCCAATGAAGTATACGCCTACTAATAGAAAGAATGACTGATGGCTTCAACCATCAATCTACTATATAAAAGAAGTTACCCTATTAATAACAAAATCAGCATTGTTATTCCAACTGTTGGCGAAATACTTGATGATGAAGATGGTTATTATAGTCTCCTTTCAACATTCACAGCGGCACCGATAGATATGATGGTGCAGCTTGATGATGCTGGGATAGATTTTACACAAATAAATGATTTTGAATTATTTATGATTTTGTTCAATGCGATAAAGGACGAAGATACAAGCTTAATACTTGGAGACCTAAATTTATCTGACTTTGTATTTGCAACGAACGAACAAAATGGACAGCTTGTTTTATATAACCCAGAAGACGATATAGTTATCGACAGGGCTATTCATCAAAAAATAGCGGTAACCTTGCGAACTATCCACCATATAAAGCGCGATAGACGTAAGCCCGGAAACAAAGAAGCAAAAGAATATATGCTTGAAAGGGCAAGAATCAAAATGAGGCGGAATAAGAATAAGCAAACCGATTCTCAGATTGAACGCCTTATCGTAGCTTTAGTTAATACTGAGCAATTCAAATATGATTATGATAGCGTAAGAAATCTTTCTATATATCAATTCAATGAAAGTGTTCAGCAAATAATTCATAAGGTAGATTATGAACACAGGATGCACGGCGTTTACGCTGGAACTGTAGATACAAAGAAAATGAGCCAAGAAGATTTTAATTGGCTCGTTCATAAATAATAGGAGGAATGGCAGATGAATGATCTGACAATTACAAGCCTTGAGACTATTAACGCATTTGACCTTGTAACTGGTGCTTATCTTTTCACTCTGGATGAGCTTCAGGATGCATCTATTGCTAACTCTCAGGATGTTACAGAAGTAACTGGTAAGGGCGGTCGTAAGATTTCTCAGCTTAAGAGAAACAAGAGCGTTGTTGTTTCTGGTACAAACGGTATGGTGTCTGGTGGTCTTATCGAAGTACAGACAGGTGGTACGTTCGAGAACAAGGCTACTGAAGTCCTTTGGACAGACTATGTTACAGTAAATTCTGGTGCAGCAGCTACTACTTATAAGGCTATTGGTACTGCTGGTGCTGAGATCGAAGCGCTTTATGTAAAGAACGCAGATGGTACTCTTGGAGCTGCTCTTGAACAGGATACTACCGCTGCTGCTGGTAAGTTCGCTTACGCTCCGGCTACAAAGGCTCTCACATTCCATACAGACGTAGCTGATGGCACAGAAGTTATGGTAGTGTATAAGAGAAAGATTACGGCTGATGTCGTTTCTAACCTTTCTGATACATATTCTAAGAAGGCTACTCTGTACATCGATGCTATGGCTGAGGATAAGTGCGGTAACGTTTTCAGAGTTCAGTTCTTCATTCCGAAGGCTGATTTCTCTGGTGAGTTCACAATCGAAATGGGCGACAACCAGACAACACATGATTTCGAAGCTGAGTCTCTCGCAGGCGCTTGTGGCGCTGGTAATATCGGCGGACTCCTTTGGACATACACCATCTTCGGTGCAAATGCTGAGGACGTTGCCTGATAGAGTATAAAAAATATTTAATTAGTGGCGGAGATAATAATGCTCCGCCACATTAGAATATGAGGAGATTTTTATGGCAAAGGGTATTAGAATTTGCAAGACTTGCGGAAAGGAATACGAATATTGTAAGACTTTCGCTCCGGCAAATAAATTCAGATGGCAAGATGTAGCTTGCTCGCCAGAATGCGGTGCTAAGTATTTTGCCCTTGTGGAAGCTTCCAGGTCTGGTGTCGCTGAAGACTTTATGCCTGAACCAGAAGTTGTAACGCCTGTTGAAGAGGTTGTTACAGATACTCCTTCTAATGAAGAGGGTTCTTCTAGGAAGCGTCGTAAAAAGAATAAGAACGTCGAGACGCAATCTAGCAATGATTCGAATGAATAATATGTATGGCTGTACCATTGAGGTACAGCCCTTTTTTATTTTGGGGTAATTTATATGGACACATTATTTATCACATCTCCTATCCCACCGTCTGTAAATCATTATATGGGGTATCGCGCAATACTACGTGGCGGTAAACCATTATCAATCCCATACAAAACTACCGAAGCTAATAAGTATCAGAAAGAATTCAAGGAAATAATTATCGATGCTGTTAATACGCAAGGTTGGGATTTGCCGGTAAACGACAAGCAACATTTTTATGTTGATGCGACATTTTACTTTCCTAAGAAAAGAATGGATTGCAATAACTATTGGAAGGTAATGCTCGATACGATTACAGATACGAACTTGATATGGGATGACGACGATGTAGTTTGTGAACGAGTGCAAGCTATTTATTATGACACAAAAGACCCCCGTGTTGAATTAGTTATTCATCCTGTTGACTATATAGGTGTTTTTGAAAACGAATCTCAGTTAGAAGAATTCGAGTCTAACTGCATCGGGTGTACTAGGTACGCACGAAATTGTAGTATCTTGCGGAATGCAAAAGATGGCAGGATTCAGGATGAATACGAAGACGGGAAATGTCGTAAGTACAAAAAAGCAAAGAACATAAGGAGTAATTAACGAAATGGGTGAAACAATAAAGTTTGATATAGTTAAGAAATATGCAGTGGTTAATGGAGAGACTGCGACAATTGATATTTGTGGCTCTTCTGTAGAAGTAAAAAGGAATATCTCTCTCCCCGAGTCAGTTGCGTTTGTTTCTAATGTAGTCGAATTATGCTTTTCTGAAACAGGTGAGTATATGCCTGAACTTAAGGATTTTGGAATTAGGCTTAATGTAATTGCAAGATTTACGAATATAGAATTGAACGACACCACTAGTAACGTGTATGACGTTCTTTATGGTAATGATTTATTCGAGACGGTTCTTGCTGAGATTGATAGTGGTCAGTTAAAGAGCATTGTCTATGGTATTGACCAACGAATAAAACTTGTAAATGACATGAATGTTATTTCGTTCAACAACAACATGGATAAACTTCAAAAACAGGTTGCTGAGTTTTTAGTCATGTTTGAAGACTTATTTAGTGGGGTAACTAAAGAAGATTTGTCAATGATAGCAAAAGCAATTGGTAATGAGGATATTTCTGTAGAAAAACTTGTTCATAACAGGTTACGCGAAAAGGAAAAACAAGATGGGATTGGAGATTAATAGCATAAATATCGATGGAATTATATCTGGTATTTCTGCAATGTCTGAGGCTGAAGCAGAAAAAATAGCCGCTGGAATTGCAAATGCAGCAGCGCCATTATTAGCTCAGTGTATCCAAAATGCAATATCGAGTAGTGGATTAAGCGGTGGGGCTATTGGCGCTATCGGCGCTGTATCTGCCGGTGGAGCCGAGAATGTCGGAAAATTTACATATAGAGTAACGGCAAGCGTTGACCAACAAACAAGACCATCACTCGATATTGACAGATATGGCGGTGTTACTGATATGGCTTTGCTATTTGATAAAGGCTATTCTGCCGGAGGGAGAGTATTCGGTGAATGGAATGGTAGATATATTGGAAGTTTAGTTAGCAGGCCAGCTACTAACTTTGTTGAAAGAGGCGTTGATGAATTTAAGGGCAGTGTACCTGCTAATTGTGAAGTAATTTCGACCGATTTAGGAAGATTCGGATGATATTCATAAAGTAAATATAAAGGATGGTGATTGCTAATGGCTGGTGGCGATATTAGCGCAACGTTACGTGTAAACGTAGTAGTTGATACTTCTGGCGCAGAAGCTCAGATTAGAGATGCTATTTCAAAAATAAATACCGGCAATAATGTAATACGTTTAAGAGCAGACGCATCAGATGCACTCAAAGAAATACACTCCTTACAATCTGAAATACAAGCGTTAGGGAAAAAACCTGTATCGTTTGGCGTAACAAGTGCTTTTGGCAAGATGGTTAACAATGGTTTTGGCGCAGCTAGTGAGCAATTATCAAATATTAACAAGCAAATACAGGCACTTGGAAATAATGGTGGAGCAACTAAATCTTTAACTCAAGTATCAGATATTGTTGGTAATTTAAAATCTGAAATGTCGTCACTTTCTGAAGTGATGGATAAATTCCAAGGAATCCATATAAATTTAGGTGACGGTAAAGGTGGGTTCAACACTACACTCGCCTATGGTAATGCAGCAAGAAATACTATTTCTCAACTTAAAGAGCAAGCTACTGAGTTAGAAAATTTCTTAAAAGATTATTATAACGTACAAGATGGTATTGAGGGTGGTCTTAAATTATTACAAGGGGCGGGGGCTGGCAAAACAAGTAAATTCCTTAATCTACAAGATACTATTCTTAACCCAAAAGCAAGCCTTCAAGATCAAATGTCTGCTCTGCGTGATTATATTGAGCTTATTCAGAATGTTGATTCTACAAAGGGTATAGACCTGTCTGAAGTAACATCTGGATTCTCTAATAATGCAGCAAAGCTTGTAGAAGATTGTAATAAAGTTGCTACTGGTGAAAAACAACTCGCTGAAGGTACTGAAAAATTAAAGAATTTATTTGGTGGTAGCACAGTTAATAGTGAGGCATTAAATAGCCAACTTGAATCTATATCTTCCGCTATACAAAATATCAGTACATCAATAACTAACCTCACTTCTGGAGAAAGCCCATTTACTGATATTATTTCTTCTGTTACAAAAGCAACTGAAGCAGTTGAAAAGCTATCTTCTGCTTTCGACGGTTTAGAAATAAAAGCATCTGGCAACGGAACCGGGAAAGGCAAAGGTGGTTCAAAAGGCATCTTTTCGAGTGGAACTGCATCTTGGGCTTCCAAAATGAATAGCGCTACGAAACAAATAGAGTCTATGGAAATGTTCTATAATAAAGTAAAGAATATTCCTGGTCTCAGTGAAAGCGGTAGTAGTCAGTTATCCTCTTATCGTTCCGCTATTGATTCATTTGTACAATTACAAGACAAACTTGACAATGGAAATATTAAGCGTAGTGATTATAACACTCAACTCGTTCAAGTCGCAAAGCAAGCTTCAGATGCCAAGATTGCATTACAAGAGGCAGTGGATGCGCAAGAAAAACTTAATGCTTCGCAGGCTATAGCTGATAAAGAAGCAAAAGCAAACACACTCTCAAAAGATAGTACAGCTTATAAATCCAGTGTATTAGAAACAACAAGGCAAATAGAAGCTATGCAAAGCTTCTATGACAAAATGAATGGTATAGCTGGTCTAGATAAGTCTGGTGAGAATGAATTAAAGAGATACGCTTCTGTACTCAATGACATGAAACGACTTAATACTGACCTCAATCGTGGCGATATGGACAGAGGCGGTTATATTTCCAGATTCACTAATCTTACCGAGGAAGCTTCTAAAGCAAAAATTGCGTTAGAACAAGTTGCTGAGGCTCAAAAGAAATACAATACCGAACAAGCAGCAAACGATAAAAAGGCACAGGCGGACATATTAACAAAAGATAATCCTGCATTTAAGAGCAACTTGTTGCAAGTGTCCAGACAGATTGAGAGTATGGAGAAGTTCAGCAATAGTATGAATAAGATTGCTGGTCTTGACCAATCTGGTGCCGCTGAATTACAACGATACACTTCTGCGTTAAAAGAGATGAAGAACCTTAGTGCAGACCTTGATAAAGGTAACATGACTAAAGGAGAATTCAATACTAGGTTTGCTAATATAGCTAAAGAAGCTTCAGAAGCAAAGATTGAATTGCAAGAAGTCGCTGATAAACAGAAGCAATTAAACGAAGAACAAGCCAGGTCTGCTCAGGGTTCGTTTGCAGAGAATTTCGTTAAGCAGCAAAATGCCCTTCGTGAGATTTCGAAACTGCAACAAGAAATTGCACAAAATAGCAAAAAATGGTCTGCTGCCGAAAATGGTCGTTCGTCAGGTGCGTATGCCGAGTACATTAAACAAGGCGAAGCTCTTGAAAAATTGAATCAGGAAGTATCGAGTGGCAGTATTTCGATGGATGAGTATTCTCAAAGAGTATCTGAAATCAAAGCTAACATGCAAGACTGTGCAACGGCTATTTCAAATGCTGGCGAAAATACTCAAGGGTTTGGCGCGCAATTAGCTGGTGCTTTCAGATACTTTAGCATGTACTTTGGAATGACAAGAATGGTCATGCAGGGAATCCGAACTGTAAAGCAGATGGTACAAGCGTCTATCGATATTGAAAGTGCTATGAACCGCATTCAGATAGTCACTGGTGCAACTGATTCCCAGATGACACAGTTCTTTGATTCTGCTTCGCAACAGGCACAAGATTTAGGTCAGAACATTACAGATGTTGCAAGTAGTATTGAAACATTCAGTAGACTTGGTTACTCACTTAGTGATGCAACAGACCTTTCTAAATATGCAACTATCATGTCAAACGTAGCTGATACAACTGTTGATGCTGCTACGACTGGTTTGACTTCAATTATAAAAGGTTTCGGAATGGAAGCGTCAGATGCAGAGCATGTATCTGACGTTTTAATTAATGTCGGTCAGAAATATGCTATTTCTGCCGAAGAATTAATGGAAGCATTTGAACGCGGTGGTGCTGCGATGAATGCTTCTGGAACGAGTTTCGAACAGAGTGCTGCGTTGTTTGCAGCCACTAACGCATCTCTTCAAAATGCGAGCACTACTGGGACTTTATGGAAGACAAATTCTTTTTACTGTCTTAATGTACAGAAATGTGCATAACGAACATATTTAATTGCAGGTAAAACGTAAAGCCTTACACCACAATAGAGAGGAGACTACTCTATGATGGTACGAAAGTAGAAACAACGTAAGGATGGTATATGGTTAAAAGACCTAAGTACTACTCTCCTACTGGTGAGAAAATCGTAGCTCATGCAGCCAAGCACCCTAACGTATTCCGCAGACCATGTGGTATTAGACGAGGGTGAAGGTTCAACGACTAGATTCATGTCGAGTTATAGACTAGAGAATAAAGGTGGAATCCTGAATATCTATAACAACAATCGTAGGGCGCAATCGCAAATGGCGTGGGTGAGAACCCCTTAAATCGAAAAGGTATGACTGCTATCTTAGGATGTGGTTAAGAAATAGTCTGATCTCGTGCGAAAGCACGAGCTTTTTTATGCCAAAAATTATAAATTGAATCAATATACAAATAAATATACAGAGGAAGATTATATAAATAGATGTGAAGAAATGAATGTTGTTTATATTGGTAATAACAGAAATAACAAAAAAGATACAATCATCGAATTTATCTGTAATAACCACGTAGACAAAGGCGTACAGAATATCACATGGGGACATATGAGAACACAAAAAAGAGTATGTAGATACTGCGCTGGTAGAATAGATCATGAAGACGCACAGGCAAAAGTGTTGAATAAAAATATTATTTTTATCTCGGAATATAAAGGTTGTGAAAAACCTGTAAAATGCTTTTGCAAAGGATGTAATACTACATTCGTTTGCGGCAGACCTATTGATCTGTTTAAAAGACCATGTGGATGTCCGACATGTGCGAAGATTAATCGTGGGTTGAAAAGAAGAAAATCGCATGAAGATTTTGTGCGTGATATGTCTATCGCCAATCCTGATATAACAATAATCGGTCAATACACTGGTACTCATAGATTAATTAAATGTAGGTGTAATATAGACGGGCACGAATGGGAATCGTATGCTGCAAACTTATTGAATGGTTCTGCGAAATGTCCAATATGTAATATGTCTGCTGGTGAGGCAAATTTAGTTAAGTTTATGAAAGAGCATAATATTAACTATAAAACACAAAAAACTTTTAGCGACTGCAAAGATATTAAGCATTTGCGTTTTGATGTATATGACGCTGACAATTCTATTCTTTTTGAGTTTCAAGGCGAACAACATTATTTCCCGATAGACTTCTCTGGAATTGGTGAAGAGTATGCAACAAAGCAATTCGATGAATTGCAAAAAAGGGATACACTCAAAAAACAGTATTGCGAAAAGAACAATATTACGTTGGTGTGCATACCGTATTGGGAAAGGGACAATATCGAAAGATACTTATTGGAAAATGTAGAAATATACAAGGAGAAATATAAGGAGAAAGGTACGGCATAAAATAGAGCGTATTTTGCGAATACGCTAAACGCAATGAGTGAGCGCACGTATTAGAGGCGCGAAAACAGAGTAAACTTTTGCTCCCCTATATGGCGACATATAGGTAAACAGTCAGCTCAAATCGGTGAAAGTCCAGTGATGGATAATACCGAGGGTAAGTTCTTATATTTAAGAAATCCCGTAACGACCACAGCAGTATAGGTAACTATATTGCGTATGCTGACCATCTCACAGAGATGAAGGTATGGTCTGGTCTGCAAATATAATCTGAATATAAAATTGCAGAGGTAGGCAGAAATGACCTACCCCTTTTCTTTTAGAAAAGAGTAACAAAACGTAGAGGAAATGGGAGAATCGACCGACGATTTAGCCGATGGATTCTCAAAGTATAGAGATGAAATCAAAGCTCTGACGGGTTTTGATATCATGAAGAACGAAGATGAATACAAGTCTATGTATGACATCTTCGTTGGATTAGCCCAGGTATGGGATAATATGAAGAGTGATGAAGCTCGTGCCAGGGTTTCAGAGATTCTTGGTGGTACTAGAAATCTCTCAGGTATTGCTTCAACTATTCAGAATATTAATGATGCTATTGGCGCATATGAAGTGGCTATGAATTCTGCTGGTGTTGCAGAACAAGCCAACGCCAAGCATATGGAAACAACAGAGGCACATATCGGGCGGTTAAAAGCGAGCTTCCAAGAATTAGCATCGGATGTATTTGGTTCTGACTTTTTAAAGGGTGTAGTAGACGCAGGCAAAGGAATCATCGATGTAATAGATTCTCTGGTGGATAATTTTGGAGTATTAGGCACATCGATTGGTCTATTATCAACGGGAATAATGGGCTTCAACCTGTTAAAAGGAACTGCTATACCAGCTTTAATGCAGTTCGGTAATGTAGCAAAAAGTGTTATTACACTATTCGCACGTGGCGCTGGGAGCATTTTCACACTTGGTAATCTGTCGGGAATGCAAGCTGCCTTCACTGGAATTGCCGAAACAATAGGAATAACAACTAGTGCTCTTGGTGCATTTGGTGCCGCTGCTGTTGCTGCTGGCGGTATCTTTGCCTACTATTTATATCAAGAGAAGATGGCTGAGGAAGCTAGGAAGGCTGCTCAAGTAAGTTCTAATGATTATGCGAAACAGTTAGACTCTTATGAAGATAGCGTAAGAAAAGTTCAAGAACTTCGTACTAAATTAGATAGTGGCGAACTATCAAGTGCTGAAGAGTATGAAACAAGAAGCCAGCTTCTTGACATACAAAACCAAATGGTCGAGACATATGGAGCACAGGCTTCTGCTCTCGACTTAGTAAATGGTAGCCTTAAAGAACAACAAGGTATAATGCAATCTCTGAATGTAGAGGCTGCTAATAAACTTATTAACTTTGATGTTGATGCCAAAACAATGGCAAAAGCAAAAGAAGTTATGGAAGGTACTTGGGGCGGAGAGGCTGGTCACCATCTCGCATCTGTTTTTGGTATTGGTGGTAAAAACAACGAAAAAGAAAGAAAAGTACTTGAAGGACTTGCAGAACAGTACAAGGATTTTATCACCCTCACCAAACATGAAGGTGAAAATGGATCATTAAATTACCTCTTCTCTTATAAGGGAAATATTAAAGATGCCAAAGAAGATGTTGGCAAATTTATGACAAGCCTTCGTGATGCAAAAGAAGAGTTAGGTGGGGACACACCAATACTTGATGAGATATTTGCTGGTGCGCAGAAATCAATAGGTGAAGCCACAGAGCTAATGTCTAAGTACCAAGATATATATGAAGCTACAGAAAGAGCTAAACTGATAGCAGATACCGACAAATACAGGGATAAATCTGGAAAAGAGGATACTGCATATAATTGGCTTAATGATTATGCTGATGCTATTAATAAATACAATAATGCATTAGAAGGTGGTAGCGAAGAAGAGCGCCTCGAAGCCGCCAATTCTTTCAGAGCAATACAAGATTCTATAAGCGGAATGACTGGCAGTGGTGGTAATCTTGAACAATACAAAGACCAATTTGATAAGGTTGGTGATACGCTAAATAAAACAGGTGCTATACAAGAAGAACTTGCAGAGGTTTTGTCTGGCGATTATGTATCGGATGCCGCTAAAGATGTAAAGTTATATGGTGACGCAATAAAAGAACTCGGTCTTTCTGACGCTGATTTTCTGAATGCGTTTATGAGCAAGAGCGGAGATAGTTGGGGAGTTATTGGGTCTTTTATTGATGCAGTAAAGAGAGCCGGGTATATTTCTTCTGATAGTAAGGAAGAAATAGAGGGTCTCGCACATTCTCTTGTTAATATTGATATTTTATCTGATACGGGCGCCACCGGGATATTATCATTCGAAAAATCACTTGAAGACCTAAAGACTATGGTCAGTGAGTATTCTACTTTTAATAAGGATATGCAGTCGGCTTTTGACAATTCAAAGAGTGGTACAGGTCTTCTTGTAGAGGATATCGACAAACTCTCTGAAGCTTATAAAGGGTTAGAAGGTTATGATCCAGCTAAGTTATTTGAGAACACATATGACGGTATTCACTTAAACAATGAAGAGCTTCAAAAACTCAACAAAGAACTGAGCGAAAGCAAATTGCAAACCCTTAACAACGCTCTTTGGGAAAGACAAAATGCTCTCTTAAACGGTGCTGGTGACGCTGGTGAAATCCAAGGACAGATAAATGACATTCAAAATCTCATTTCAGTGTATGAGGGATTGAACTCTGCGTATGGTCAATACTTAAACGCTAAATCTGGTAAGAACGAACGCGATTCTTATAATACTCTCGGTACTGATTATAAGAGTATGAAGGATACGCTTGACCAAGGTTGGTATGGTGATGACTCTCTTAATGCATACGTCGATTTGATGGCTGGTGTAGGTAACGGAGTTGATGATGTTGCAGAAAGATTTGCATCTTTAGGTCAGGTAATTGAAGGAACTAACCATTCATTCATGGACTATTTCAAGTTTATGGATGATGAGGGTAAAATTACTACCCCACTGTCGGAAGGTGGCGCAAAGGGTAATCTTGTTAGTGATGGTCTCGTAGATTTTGTAGAGGATGTCCGCACTTTATTTGGAGACGATTATGCGTCATTAATGGATGATGGGACTTATAAGCTTGACCTTATGGGCGGCAAGCTTGACGAGGTCGCTCAACGCTTTGGTACTTCTTCTGAAGCCATCCAGTTGATGGAAAGAGCCATGATAGATGCTGGCATGGCTATGGTTCTCGATAATAACAACTTCGAGGCTATGACAGCACAACTTCAAAATGTACAGAGTGGCTTCGATGGTTTGAAGGACATTGACTTCTCATTCGACATCAAGAATATGTCTATAGATGAATTGTCATCCAAACGACAAGAACTTGAAAATGCAAAAGCTACTATTGATGTTGATGCAGAAGGCGCTGAAGAGGCATTGCAAGTCGTTGATTCTCTCATAGCTGCAATTCAAGGTCAAGAATATCAATTAGAGATTCAAGCCAAGGTTGATGAATCAGGATTAGATACTTCAGAGCTTTTAGCTATGGACGATACTGAGCTTGCTGCGAAATTAGAAATTGACGAAAGTGGTGTCGAAGAAGCAAGGGCTGCTCTTGAATCGCTAAACGGTGAAACTGTTGAAGCTTCTATAACTGTAAATATTGCAGAGGAACAATTTAGTCAATTAGTTGGCGAGGCAAGCGAAGAAAAAGAAGTAGGTGTACATTATGTTGTAACTGCCGACCCTGAGCCTGTTTATAACAATATAGACAGAGATGTAACATATCACATGCACGCTCCGCCAGAACCGTCGTATAGTAACATCGATAGAACTGTTACATATACGATAGTTACTGTAGGTTCTCCTCCTAGCGGAGGTCACGCTGTTGGTACTATGACATCCATAGGCACTGCACATGCTAATGGCACAGCTTATAACGCTCCTTGGAATTGGATAAGTGCATATGCCAATGGTAAGGTTTCGCTTCCAAAAAATGAAATAGCTCTGGTCAATGAGCTTGGCACTGAATCAATCATAAGAAATGGTCGATGGATGCTTATACCTGGTGGTATGCATCAGGAAGCTTTAAAGAAAGGCGATATTATTCTTAGTGCCGCCCAGACAAAGGCGCTTCTTACTACTGGTAAAGCCAACGGTGTTGGTCGCTCTTATGCTATGGGTAGTATACTCGGAAGCGCATATGATAGAGGTTCTGGTCTTAGAGCAAGAAGTTCTTATTCTTCAAGTGGTAGTTCTGGTGGCGGTTCATCAGGCGGTAGTCGTAGCTCCGGTGGCGGCGGTGGTCGTAGCTCCGGTGGCGGCGGTGGTGGTGGCGGTGGCGGCTCAAGCGAAGCTGCACAGGCTGCAAATGCAGAAGCAGAAACGCTCGATTGGATTGAGGTCTTGCTTAAGCGTATTGAAGCTGAAATAGATAATCTCGAAACTAAAGCTGAATCTGCGTTCAGTACAATGATTGATAAAAATATCAATTATTCCAAAGCTATTGACACTACACGTAGAGAGATAGAGCTTCAGGCGCAAGCATATGAACAATATGCAAATAAAGCTAGGTCATTCGGATTAAGCGATGATTATCTCAATAAGATAATGAACGGTCAGATGTCTCTTGAGGATATTGCCGATAAAGATTTACGAGAGAGAATATCTAAAGCACAAGACTATTGGGACAAAGCTGAAGACGCCCTTAATAAACAGTTAGAGTTAAGCGAGCAAGTTAAGAAGTATTATAAGGAAATGTTCGAAACTGTCAAGGACGGCTATGAAGCTGAAGCTGACAGGATTGAAGCGGTCAATGATTTATTAGAAGAGCACATAGACTTACTTGAAGAACAAGGTACTCGTCTTATAGGTACTTCTTATAATCAGCAAATAAAAATTCAACAGCAGTTACTTGATAATCTAACAAAAGAGCGCAAATCTCTATATGATGAACTGCGTAACTCGATTACATTTGGAGATATTAAAGTTGGTTCAGAAGCATACAATGATATGTATGAATCAATTAAAAAGGTAGAACTCGAAATAGCTAAGACTAATACCGAGATGCAAAAGCTCCAGAACACAATCCGTAAATTACGGTGGGAACGCTTCGACGATTTACAGGAAACTATTTCTGATATAACGTCGGAAGCAGACTTCATGGAGTCACTTCTCGATAGTGACAACTATAGAGATGAAGAAGGCAATCTCACAGACCAAGGATTGGCTCGTCTTGGTTTAGTTGCTGTGCGCTATGACACATATATGCGTCAAGCGAGGGATTACTATAATCAAATTCGTAATCTTGATAAGGAATATGCTAACGATAAGTACAATACTGCATACCTTAAACAGCGTCAGGAGTGGGTCGAAGATTGGCGTGATGCTATTAAAGATGCATACTCTGAACGCGAAGAAATGCAGAAAGCTTATGAGGAACAGCTTGAAGAGGAAAAGAATGACCTTGATGACCTTATTAAGAAGAAGAAAGAAATGCTTCGGGCTGACCAAGAGGAGTATGAATATAGGCGCAGAGTAACTGACCAACAGAAGAATATTCTTGCTCTTCAAAAACAACTGCTCTCCTTACAAGGTGATGATTCTGAGGAAGGTGCTGCCAACAGGCAGAAACTTGCGAATGATTTACAGGATGCACAGAAAGACCTTCAGGAAACCATCGAGGACAAACGCATCTCCGATACTGAGAAACTGCTTGATAATCTTTACAGTGATTACGAAGAGTTCATCAATAACAAACTTGATGAAATCAGTTCACTTTCAATCGATGAGATTATTAACATTGTTAACTCTTCTCAGAAAAATATTTGTGATACTCTGAATGCTGTGGCTGCATCCGTTGGTTATCAATTCCAGACCGCGCTTGGTACAACACTCTCGAATACAAAGGGAAAAATGGTTACCACATTTACTGGTGGTACACAGGACAGCGGCTCAAGAATAACTAATGGAATCCAGAAAACAAAAGATGCTGAGAAGACTAAAAGGGCGACCGAAAAAGCCAAAGAAGCAGCCACGACGGAGGCTGCAAAAAAGGCAGCCAAAGTTGCTGATATAAAATCTCAGGAAAACAGGTCTGAAAACCAGTTCAAGAAATATGGTGACTGGGCTTATGTCTATGATTACGACTATTATCGTTCAAAGTATAAGGATTTACAAAAAGCTTTTGGCGACGATGAGGCTGCTTACTTCAACCATTTCATGAAATATGGAATGAAAGAGGGTAGGCGTGCTAACGCTCTATTTGATCCGAAATTCTATAAGAAAGCGTACCCTGATTTACAAAAAGCTTTCGGTAGCGATATGAAGAAGTACTATGAGCACTTCATTAAATACGGAATTAATGAGGGTCGAACCGCATCTGCTCAGTTTAATTTTAATTATTACAAATCTAAAAATGCTGACGTTGCAAAACAATACGGTAAAAATAAAGCTCTGTACTATAAGCACTTCCTTGTATTCGGTCAACACGAAGGTCGTTCCGGTGCAAAGGGTTATGCGTCTGGTTCAAAACGTGTACCGAGTTCTGGAAAGTATTGGACACAGGAGAATGGTGATGAAGTAATTATTAGGGCTTCTGATAATGCTCTCCTAACTAAGCTGAAGGCTGGCGATATGGTTCTTGATAAAACAGCAACATCCAATCTTTGGAAATTGGTAAATAATCCAGAATCATATGTCAAGTCTTTGTCTGGCTCTGGTCTTGGTTTATCTGCACTTGGTGGCGGTAATACAAGCATTGAGGCTAATATGACATTTAATCTGCCGAACGTAAACGATGCTAATTCGTTTATTTCTGAGCTTCGGAATAGCCCGAAGTTTGAACAGCTTGTTCAAGAAATAACGATTGGGCGAATCAGTGGAAACGCAAGGCTCAAGAAACGTAGTATAAACATTTAAACACTGATACCCCTCTCCTATTCAGGTTGAGGGGTATCTGACATACAGAGAGGAAAAGAATATGGAATATGTTGTTACCTCTAAGGAATTGAAGGAAAGTTTAGCGGAATTGGACGCCCTTATGGGCGAATATAGAACGCTTATAAGCGAACTAAAAAAGAAACATGAGGAAGCAGATAATATGCTTTCTGAATTACACATGCATTTAAAACTATTAAAAGGAAAATAATCTGTGAAAGGAGGGATGAGGTTTGGGAGACGTAGTTTACTTCATTTATGATGGGGTTAATTCTCAAGACTATGGATACTGTATTGCAAGCTTTGATAATGGCGGTGGAGTTTCTGGTATCAATACAGATTCTCAACGGAACTTCAATCAGGTTATGATTGCTAAAGGAGCATTACATCCGTTTACATGTGCTACGTATGATGATAGTTTAGAGATGAACTTCTCAATAATAAAAGACCCCTGTCAGGTTGGTAACGGGTCTGAAGTGTTATCGGTTGATGATATGCGCTTTTTAAAAAGATGGCTAAACCGTCCCTCTGCTCACAAGTTCTTCATATTAGATAAAGAGTATGAAAGGATTTATTGGGAAGGTAGTTGTAATATTGAGGAAGCCATCTACAGCGGAGAACGTGTAGGTGTCAATGTTACGCTTAAAACAAATAGACCTTACGGTTTATTTGAGGATGTGGTTATAAGCGGAAACGCGGATTCGGATGAACCTCTGCCCGTTGTTACTGGTTCTGACGAAATAGGTAGTACATATCCAGATTCCATATCAATCACTTGTTTGGAGGCTGGCGACCTTGAATTATATAACGATAATAATGCAGACAGAAAATTTATCGTTTTAAATTGTGTGTTAAACGAAACGATTACTATTGATAATACTTTACAGATATCTTCCGACAAAGCACATCCAACGCTTGCTCAAGACTGCAACTATAAGTTTCCCATGTTATATACGAAATTTGATTCCGATATTAATTACTTCTACTCTTCTATCCCGACAGATATAACAATTTCGTTCAAGCCTGTTGCGAAGGTGGTGATTGTCTAATGGCTGAATTGTACACAATGTCATTCGGCAATATTCCAGTTGCTCAAAATATTCAGTTGGCAAATCGTAACGGTGAAATATATGGGACACTAAATCATGTAACAGATGTTGTGAGAAGTTATGAATCCGTTAATCCAGACGAGATTTCTTTTTGCGTCCATAAATATGTCGCTGATTCTGATATAGCAGAAGAAAATGAAGTAGCAAGTTTTTGGGATGACATTAGGGATTTTAAATTAATCTATTTACCAGAAGATAGAAGATGGTTTGAAATTACGGTTTCATTAGATGATTCTTCGAGCGATGTAGTTAAATCTATAACTGGTGTGCATCTTGAAGAAGCCGAATTGTCACAGTTGATGCTTTATGAGGTCGAGATAAATACTATTGATGAAGATATGATCCGTGACGACTATCAGGTTACTACATTCTACAACCCAGATAATCCAAAAGCTTCTCTCCTAAACAGAATACTTGCTGATAAAGCGCCTCATTATGTGATACATCACGTTGATGAATCTCTCTACAACATACAAAGGTCGTTCTCCTTTGATAATGATTCAATATTGGACGCTTTAAATGATATCGCAGAAGAAGTCCAATGTATATTTGTTTATGGTGAAGCGTCTTATGGCGCACAACTCGTAAGAAGTATATCGGCGTATGATCTGCTTGATTATTGTTCTGCGTGTGGAGAGCGTGGCGAAGATTTATCTGGACATGTTTGCAGTGAAAGTGATGACCCGATTATTATAAATGGTTATGGCGAAGATACTTCCGTGTTTGTATCTGTTGAAAATCTCGCAGAATCAATCACATATGAAGCCGACGCTGATTCTTATAAGACCTGTTTTAGACTTGAAGCAGGTGACGACTTGATGACTGCGACCGTTGCGAATTGTAACCCGAACGGTTCTAACTATGTCTGGTATTTTTCTGATGCGATGCGTGCGGATATGTCGAACGAACTCAGGACTAAGCTGAGACAATACGACACCGAGTATGACAGGATTAATACTATTAGAGATATGGGTATTCCACAAAGTTATATTACAGCATATAACCAGCTCGTTGAAAAGTATTTTACTGTAATTAATGATGGGTTAATAGACATGAGTGATGACGCTGAGATATCCGATGAGCCTGAAACAACCGTTCCACTTGCACATTACCCCATCACTGGGTATACGGCGCTAATGGATTTGTATTACAACGCTATGGATGTGTACAGTTATCTAAGCACTACAATGATGCCCGCTGCTGATGCTGTCGAAGATACAAGCGCGATAGAGCAAGCGGCTGGTTTATACAATAGAACGATGTCACCTATCGGTATCGCAAGCACAACATTCTTAACGCAGACAACTATGGAGACGGCTATCAAAAATTATGCAAAGGTATATGTTGATACTTCAAGATACTCTATAGATGTTATTACGGATTCAACGGCTGACACAGTTTGGAATGGATATATAAAGGTTACGAGTATATCAGACGAAGAGGATACTGCTAACTCGTCCCCTCTTACGATATATTTTAATGACGATGTAGCAACATTTATAAAACAAAAAATGGAAAAGGCTCTTGCAAGGATTGATGAATCAGAACATGTTGGAATTGTTGCATTATTTGATAAGAATATTACGGATTTTAAAGCTGAGTTAAAAAAGTATTGCTTAACAAGACTTGCTTCCTTTTATGAAATCTGCGAGGACTGTCTTGACGTAATGGTTGAAGCTGGCTTTGCTAGTGGCGATAGTTCATATGACGGAGTGTATGTAAATATGTATACTCCATATCTTGCAAAACAAAAAGCAATTATTGAAGAAATAAACGTTCGGGATGCAGAGCTTGCATTTTTAATGAAGCCTACAGAAAACATTGTTAATACATATTATACGGTTTATTCAATATTGCCATCTACCGAGGAGGGTATTATTGATGTAATGGATCAAGTACGAAACGACATCAATAACGACCTCGACATAAAGGAGTTCCTTGGTGATGATTTATGGGTAGAGCTGTCATCATTTAGACGTGACGATACATATTCGAATAACAATTTTAAAAGTTATGATAATATGACTTCTTCGGAATTGATTAAACAGGCGCAAGATTTCTATAATGCAGCAACAAAAGAGATTAAGAAGGCTGGGACGTTGCAGCATAAGATTACCGCACAGATTCGTAATCTATTCGTGATGCCTGAGTTTGCTCCCATTAGAGATAGATTTGAGTTGATGAATTGGATTCGTCTCGCAGTCGATGGTGAGGTATATAAGCTAAGGCTTACCAGAATAGAAGTCGAAGATGATGATTATGAAAGTGCGGAAGTAGAGTTCTCCGATATTACGTATAGCGGTAATGAGATTTCTGATGTCAAGAATATTCTTGGCAGTGCAAGGTCTATTTCAACTACTTACGATGAGGTTTCAAGGCAGGCTGAAAAAGGTAATACTGCAAAGACCATTATGAATGACTGGACGAAATACGGTCTTAGCCTTATGAACCAAAAAATTGTAGGCAATGCCGAAAATCAAAATGTAGTATATGGTTCTACAGGCATCTTACTAAGAAGGATAGATGATTTAACTGGTGAATATGATGACGAGCAAGTAAAAATTATTAACAAGGGCTTGTATTTCTCAAACGATAGTTGGAGAACTGCCAAAGTCGGAATAGGTGAAATAATCTATATCGACCCAACAACAGGAAACCCCACACGTGCTTACGGGGTAAATGGTGAAGCGATAGTAGGCAAACTTATTCTTGGTGAGAACCTCGGCATATATAATTCTAGTAATTCACTTACGTTCAATGAGAGTGGTCTTAAGATAACAAATGGTGTTAATAGTGTCTACGTTGATCCAAATAGTGATGAAATTTTTAAAATAACAAAACTTGAGGAAGGTCTTTCTTCGGAATCGACGGAAGTCTTTGAAGAAGTAAGATTGCTATATACGAATGATGACGGTGACGCTGTATTTACTGGTGACATCTATTCAGGAAATGGGTATATTGGCGGTTGGGAAATAGGACAAACCTATATTCAGAGCACTGGTGCTATTAATTATAGAATTGTAGATGGATACTACGTTGTTAATCATGAAGTCCCAGATGAAGAGCTTGTTGGTGATGGTACTGGGAGTAGTAGTGAAGACGATAATCCATATAAAATAAGGCTTGATAGTTTGAATAACTCCATTAGTACAATGTACACTGATGAATCTGGAAATATTAACTACGGGGTTGTTATTACTAGGAATCAAATGAGATTCTATCCAAACTTCGATTCGTATGATGTATCTAATATCGAAAGATACATAGGGATTATTCCGCAAAGTGTAAACGCAATAACTCCAGAAGGTGGAATAAGAAGCGGTACTGGGTTGGATATAAATCTCGGTGTAAATGGTCAGTATGTAAAGATAAATAGTGGTTCTACTAATGCACCTATTGTAACCATATATCCAGCTAGGAGAGTAATCGAGACAGATGAGACAACTGGTGAAGATGTCATTGTATCATTGCCAAGGTCTGTTGAGGTCACTGGGCGACTGTATACAACTGGATTGATTAAGTGCGATAGTTTTGTAGAAAATCGTGTATTAACAACAAGTTCTAGTGGATTCATTGTCTCTTCCAATGTAACAACGACCGAGCTTAATCGGCTATCTGGTGTGACATCAGGTGTGCAAAGCCAAATCGATAGTAAACTAAGCGGTGAATATGCAATACTTAACGAAAACCTTGCCCACTATGTCGGAGGATCGATGAGCAGCGGTTTTGGTGCGTATAGATATGTTGGCATAGATTCAAGTGGCAACATTATAAACGGAGCGCCAGATGCGTCGAGTGGTATGATGCTTGCATGTAATTTTACCACAGATAATAAGATGATTGTTGCATTTTCAAGAAGCGGAAAAATATTTATGAGACTTAGGGACTCAAACGGATGGGGTAGCTGGTCTCAATTAGCATAACGATATGAATGAAAGGAATTATATATGGATAAACCATTAACTTTAGTTGCATATGATTTTGAGAATTCTTTAATTGACATTGTAAATAGTTCAGGTCTACCAGCATTTATTGTTAGACCAATAATTGAGAGGGTTTTAACTTCTGTCAAACAGGCTGAACAACGACAATTAAAAACAGACATGGAAGTTTATGAGCAAAGTATGAAGAAAGAAAAAGGTGAAAGCGATGATTGATTATAAAGATTTATTCCAACAGATTATGTACATCGTTATTACGGCAGTTCTTCCTATTGCACTTGCTTACCTCAAATCATTTCTCGATGCGAAAGCAAATGAAGCTATTGCTAATGTAGAGAATAAGAAGTTTGCTGGTTATCTTGCAAGAGCATATGAAGCAGTTGGGCTTGCTGTGAATACGGTATCTCAGACATACGTAGATTCTATCAAGCAGAGTGGTAACTTTGATAAAGAGGCGCAGGAAAAAGCAAAAGAGATGGCTATAGAGATTGCAAAAGAATTAATTTCTTATGATGTAAAACAGGCAATTAATATCGCCTACGGAGACTTCGATACATATCTCAATACGGCTATTGAATCATACGTAAGAGAAACGAAGAACGGAATGGTGGCTATTCCAAACATTGATTAATTCTGATAGAGGTACTGATATGGGCGTGAGAAATCACGCCCTATTATTATGTGCAAAATGAGGTTACTTGTATGAATGAGAAAGATAAAAAGCTTGTTGCTGAAATGATTGCCCATGTCGAATCCAACTCAAGATGGAATGCATACTCAGACCCGGGGACTATTTCAGCAAAAGAACACACTATAACAATAGGCGCATACCAGTTCGGTGGTGGTTCAAATGAAGCGAGAGATTTACTTAGATTAATTAAAGAAGATTACCCAAACACCTTTACAAAATATGATACATGCGGTATCTCTTCTACCCTATCAATAGATTGGTATAGTTCATATTTCAATCCTACACTAACACAGAAGAAAGCAATTATTGCAATGATTTCCACACCGGAAGGAATTGCGACACAGAAAAAATATTTTTGTGATATCGAACTTCCAGCCTATCTCAAACGTGCAGAGGAATTTGGTCTTAAAACTCAGAAGTGTCAAGCTCTTTGGGTAGAGATACAGCACCTTGGCGGTCTCAATCCTACAAAAAGAATCTTCAATAGAATCAAAGCTGAAACTGTTGACGAAGTTGACAGAGCTTTGAAGCTTGACCAGTCTGATACATCCTCAAGCAATCAAGTAGGCGACTGGATTTATTATAAAGACAGACATACATATTGTCTCGATTTTGTCAGGAAGTATATTACTGAGGATAACGATTCAAAAACAACGGATACAAATAAAACACCGGCGAAAGAATCAGTAGTAGCTGCAACTGTTAATAAGTTTTCTGTTTCAACAGTAAAAATGGGTTCTAAAGGGCAATCTGTTCTTACGTTGCAACGCATTCTTAGGTCTAGGAATTTTAATGGAAAGAATAACTCCCCTCTCACGTTAGATGGCGAAGCTGGTGAAAATACTATTTATGCGATTAATGCCTACCAAACATATAGACGGGAGAATGGTGTAGAGCTTGGAACTGATGGGAAAAATGATGGGGTCTGCGGGCTGAAGATGTGGAAAGATATTCTGTCACTCTAATACGGAGACTGGGAACATACTTTTTTAATTGAAATGAATTGGAGAAATTATGTGGAAAAGATTACAGTACGGCGGTGACGGGCTGCCTTATAATTACTCATTGTTTATTTGTGATAGCGCCTCAGACCTTGATGACCTTCCAAAGAATTTGCCTGGTTGCAAACATAGATGTTGCTTCGGTTCGAGAGCTATCGTTGTTGGTGAAAATAAAAAATATATATTAAATCTATCGAATGAATGGGTAGAAGATTCGTTCGGTATTTTGTACTAAAAGACGGTGTGTAATCAACACCGTCTTTATTAATTGGAGGGAAACATATGTCAATATGTACGGCTAAACAATACGTTGATAAATTTCTTAGCTATGTAGGATATAGAGAAAAGAATCATGCATCAGCTAATATGGAAAGTTTCACTGCCGACGCTGGTAGCGGTAATTTCCAAAAGTTTCAGCCTCTTTGTAATGCTGGTAACGGAGACCAATGGTGTCAGTACAGTGTGAATGGTGTCTGCGTTGAAGTTTGCGGGAGTATCAGAGAAGCACAGTACGTAATGTGCGATACGTCTGGAAACAGCTACATGACAGGTTATACTCCGACAGGTTCGAGTTATTTCAAGAGGGCTGGAAGATGGTATACAACTCCTGAGTATGGTGATGTTGTATATTTTTATTCTACATCGATGGGCAGAATTTGCCATGTGGGTGTAGTTATATCTGTTAATAAGTCTGCTAAAACTTTTAAGACAGTTGAGGGAAACACAAATTCTGATGGGTTCACGACAAATGGTGGATGCGTGGCTATCCATGAGTATTCATATGCAAGTGTTGGCGGATCAAACAGAGTTAATGGTTTCGGTAGACCAAGATACTCAGATAAAGAAGAATATATTCTTAGGAAGGGCGATAACGGAGATAGAGTTAGAACTCTCCAAGAACAACTCCTTCTCTGCGGATTTGCCGACTGCTCATACTATAGTGGTGGAAATTTCGTAGATGGAAGCTTTGGAAGTATTACAGAAAAATATGTTAAACACTTACAGGAATCTGCTGGGCTTGAAGTTGATGGTGAGTATGGCCCGAAATCTCAGGCTGCACTTGCTAAGTATGTGAGGGATGCAACCAATACAAAAGTTGATTTTACAGTAGACGAATTCCTGACGAACGCGAAAAAGGTAGCGCAGGAAAATAAGAATAACGGTTACAGTTATGGTAACGCAACATGTCTCCCGTCTGTATACCCAAAAGGAAAGTACACATCATGCGATAGATATGTAGACCAAGTGCTCTTCTCTTCTGGACTTAAAGATTGTGGAAATAGAAATGTCGGGAATGTTGAAAGGTTCGTTCAATCAAAAGGCGCTAAACAGATAACTGATGTTGCGAAGGTTGAGGCTGGAGACATCATAATTACTAACGGTCACATCTTTATTGTTGGAAATAAGATTAACGATACGACATGGGAAAGATATGATAGCGGTTCTAATGATAGGATTAAATTGACTGGTCAATACAGTTCTTATAAAGAGATGCCGTTTAAAGAGGGACTTGATGGTTTCATTCGTGCATGGAGACTGCCATTTAAAACAGTAGAAGCAACAGTTGATACCGCACTCGACGATGGCGATAATATATATTCATTTTCTGTTACCGAAGTAAAGTATGGCGTAAAGAACAACAGTGTTCTGCTTTGTCAAGAAATCCTTAGAGCTATAGGAATCAAAGGCGAAGACGGTAATGTGTTAACCCTTGACGGAGATGCTGGTGCGAATACTGTGTATGCTATTAACACATACCAGACTATTAAGCGGAAAGAAGGTACTGAACTGGGTAGCAATAGTAAGAACGATGGCGTTTGTGGCGCCAAGATGTGGAAGAGCTTATTAGGCTAATGATGGGGGTGTTAATATGAATGTTGGAATAAGTGTTATTGGTCAGAGGTTATCATTTAATAGCAATGCTATGAAGATTGTTTCTGGTAGTAAAAACTTTGTTAGGTTCGTATTTTCATTTACGGCAGACTGGGATTCATTGTCTATATACGCACAGTTTATCCAAGATGGTTCGTCATATATCGTGGAAGTCGGTGAGGATAAGGCTTGCTATTTACCAGACGTGATAGTAGATGGTGAATGCACTCTCAGCTTGCGTGGAATTGGCGGAGCTGGCGGTAGTGTCATTGCAACAACAAATCCTTTAACTTTTAATGTAATAAAGTCGAATTATCGAGAGGATGGCTCTGAAGAAATTATAGAGGATACTATTGCTACTGTTGAAGAAGTTCAGGCATATATCACGGAACAATAAAGAGAGGTATTGGCTATGTTTGTTCGATTCAAATACGGTGGCAATGGTTTGCCCTATAATTATTCAGAATTTTTGTGTGAATCAGAAACAGATATGTCAAGTATAGATATATCAAAATGTTCTGTTGGTTCTAAGTCATTAGTGTTCGACGGGTATGGAGTATATATTTTGGATAACACTATGACATGGGTTTTGTTTAACAACGATGAATCTGATTCAGGGTCTATCTCTGATGATGAGATTGCAACTACGCAAGAGCTTATCAATTATATCAATTCGTAAGGGGGAATGATAATGGCTATTAATGTTAAAGATAAGCTGGTAACAGTCGAAGGTGTAAAAGCAGCCTTTGATATTGAAGCAGAAGCAAGGGATAACGCCGACCAAGCGCTTAGTGATCGTATAGATAATATCGTTGCGCCAGAAGGTGTCCCAAGTTTATCAGAAGTTAGTGATGCAAGGACTAACAAAAACGGCACTGTTTATAATACGCTTAAAGCAAGACTTGATGCTGATGCGTCGGCTACCGAAGCAGAGATTAGTAAAATAAATGGATCTTTAGGTAACGAAGATTGGAAATTGTATAAAAAAGCTGAAGCCGCTGTATCATCGAAAGCCAATACGACTGTGAGTTATGATGAATCTACGGACACTCTGTCTGTAACAGCGACAAGTGCCACATATAACGGATTCTACGTAACAATGGGAGATATTCCTGTTGGTGCAAAATGCCATGTTAGTTTTGATTATTCGGTTGTTTCCGGAACTCCTGAGTTTCGCGTGGCGACCAAGCAAGAAAAAAGCGGCGGAGATTCTATTACAACATTAACTAATCCGTCAGATGGTCATTGTGATAATACGTGGTTAAAACAACCAAACGAATTATATTTCATGGTATATGTTAGTTTGGGTACAAAGAAGGCGGTTTCTATATCCATTACTAACTTTATTATGGAAGTTAGTTCTGGCGGTGCTAAAGATGTTGTGATGAGAGATACTTTTAACGTGCTTGATGGTACAACGCCATTAGACGTTACATGGACTCCCGGCTATATTGACCTCTCTGGCGAGACTACTGATTTTACCGCAACCGTGGGCGTTGTCCTTAGTCATGCAATAATTCCATGTAAGAATGTGGATTCGTTCACTTTAACGTTGGCAAACGGCGGAGATACGAAAGCATTAATGTGGGCATTCGTTGACGACGACGGAAATATTCTTGCTAAATCTTTAGGCACTAAGGCTGAATACGAAATTGTAAATGTTCCGCCACAAGCTACAAAAATCGTACTGCATACTAATAAGCCGTGGATATCTGATGCTGTAAGAACTCAGCCATCACTTATAAAAGGTGCTATAACAAAGATCGGATATGAGAAAAATATTACACACACAGTAACATTCACTGAAGGAAGGGGATGTTACTATAACTACAATGGGCAGGCATCAAACAGTTCAACCGCGTGCATAACACAGTTTATTGAAGTTTCTGAATTTGATGCTGTCAGATTCACGCGAAGACGCACTATAGATTCTTCGTCATATGGCTGTGCATTTTACAAAGAAGCAACCAACAATAAAGACGGAAATCTCATAAAGGGTTATCGTGAACCGTATGGGTATTCCGCTTATGGCTACGAAGAAAAAGAAGTACCTGTCCCAGAGGGAGCGGTTTACTTCAGAACCACATGGTATATAAATACATCATCATATCGGGATGATTTTCCGTTTTATGTCATTGGCATAAAGTACGGTGAATTTGGACAACATATAGAAGACATTGAATCGTCTGCAAAAAGTATAAGTGATGTTGTGTTTTCGAATCCTGACGATATGTATGCTGAGGAAATGGCGGATACTATTTCTAAGGTAGAAGATTCACTTACGGAACCGGCACTTGTGTTTATGTGGGCTACAGATTGTCATAGGTATTCCAGTAATGCTGGTGGTGTGCAGAACTTTGCGGATATGGTTAAGAACATGCGATATTTAAACAAGCGCGTACCGTGTGATTTTATGCTTAACACCGGAGATATGACCGATGGGAATACTGATAAGTCAACAACATTAACGAGAGCGCATACTTGTTTATCAGAATTAAGGACAATCGGCATTCCGTATGTGTGGGCGCATGGAAACCATGATACCAACTACTTTGGTACTACATTCTCAATAGAGGAGTGTTATAAAGCCTATTTCACGGCAACAAGCAAAGATGCTATTCTGAATAAATCGGAATATGGCACGGATTACTATATTGATTACACTGGTCTCGGTGTACGTTTCATCGTTTTGAATGCCAATAACATAGACAACGCATATGATAAGTCCGCGTATGTTTATGGAAGAACTGTAGCGACATGGTTGGAATCGGCTCTTGATACTGATATGGATGTAATAATTGCATTGCATCAAACCCCGATATCCGATCATACTTATAATAATCAGGGGACTACTGGTTCGGCAGGTGTTATATCTGCCATCAACAATTTTGTAAACAATGGTGGACACTTAGTCATGATAAGCGGTCATACACATGCTGATATGGCGTTTATGTCTCCGTGGTTGAGTATCATGCAGGATTGCCAGCGATATTGCTCAGTGGCTACTGACGGTATCAATGGGCGAGACGATATTACTACAGGATTTATAGATGTAATCCGTAAAAACGCAAGGTCGGAAGAAGATGCAAGAAAGGATTTGTGGTCAGTCGGTATTTACAAACCGATTAGTAAAGACTTTGACTTTATTCGATTTGGTGCAGGAAAAGACAGATATTTCCATACAACGCCTATCGCCCCACAAACACTTGTAAGCCGTTTCGACTCGCCGACATGGGCAACTTCGGATGAAAATGTTGCAACCGTTGTCGATGGTGTCGTTACTGGCGTAGCTACTGGGAAATGTACTATTGTAGCAAGAGACGTAGAAGAAAACTACGAATGCTGGATAGTGGACGTGGAGTAATCAAGTTCACTAAACGGGCATTTAGATACTAAATTATATTATTTTATTATATTGACTATTGTTTTATAGTCTTTTCTATGATATCATAGGGGTAGAAACAAAATAAGAAAATGACGGGTCGGGAAACTCTCGGCAAAGATATAACCCCGACCCGCCACAAACCTTGCGGTCATAAGTATTATACAATTTAATACTCTCCCACCGCAATATAATATGTGCGAAAGGAGTGTTATTTTATGCACGACTCTTTTGTGGAGGGTTTCTGCCTAAAGCTTCAAGGATACCTAGAACAAGAGGAAATAAAGCAGATAGCAAATTTACTTAGTATCTATACTATGGAGTACGAAATTAAACCTATAACAACTGATTTAACAACGCCGGAATATAGATTACCAGATGCATACTATATATACATGGCAGCTAAGGAACAAGATGGCAAAATGAGCGATGGGTCTAAAAGCCAATATAAAATGTGTTTGGAAAAGTTATTATTCAGGTTTGGAATCCCATTGAATGATATAACGATAAACCACCTACGATTATATATCCAAGAAATAAGTGTCAATAGTAGAACTGGTAAAAAATTATCAAGGACAACAATTAATCAAAGAAAGTCAATAATAAAATCATTCTTCCATTGGTTGTATGAGGAGGAGTTTATAACAAAAGACCCATCCATTCGAATAAAGCCAGAAAGAAATGATAGTAAACCACGTAGTGCATTTACTGATGTAGAAATAGAAACAATACGCTCATTCTGTAAAAGTTGGCGAGAGAGGGCGATTATTGATACGCTTTATTCATCTGGTATACGTGTATCAGAGTTATGTGGTTTAAATAAAAGTGATATAGATTTAGATAAAAGAGAGTTAACTATATTTGGTAAAGGCGGTAAGTGGAGAACATCTTACATTGACGCCTCTACCGTTATATCTCTAAGGATGTATTTTAATTCAAGGGACGACGCAAATGATGCTGCATTCATTGGGGAGCGCGAACCACACGCAAGGTTGTCAACTAGTGGAGTTCGAACAATATTAAATAATATTTCGGAAAGGTCTGGTGTAAATAATATCATACCGCACAGATTCAGACATACAATGGCAACTAGAGGAATTAATTTAGGAATGCCGATAGAATCTGTACAAATGATTCTTGGACATTCACAAATAAAAACGACATTACATTATACGCATGTATCTAATGATAAAGTTAAAAGCGACCATCAACGATACATACAATAAGCGTTAACTATACATATGAAAGACTCACGTATATCGTGGGTCTTTTGCTTTAGTACCCGCCCATATTACTAACTATATAGTGAGCGACACAGAACAATCTAAAAATTACAGCATTTTATTGAAAGAAGGGATGGTAAAAATATGGGTTCAGATTCTATGCAGGTTCTTCAAACTGTAAACCCGTGGATAATCATAGCAGCTTTTTTGGGCTTGTTTTATCTTTTTAAAGAATTTATTGAAGCAACAAAATATACATTAGATGTTTTCGGTTTGGAAAAGAAAAAGGATATTGATAGGCAAAAAGCTATTGCGTTTTCTCAAGACATTATTAGAGAATTTGGGGAAGTAAATAAAAAGATAGATAAGCTTTCTAATGATCTCGATACAAGAATGGATAAGATGCAAACAGATATTGATAATGTCACGGAGGCATCAAGAGAAGAACTTGGTGATAAGATTAATACAAAGTTCAAGCATTACTTTAATTTGGGGTATATACCTGCTGATGAATATGGCGAGTTCGTGAATTTACACAGAGCATATAAATCAGTTGGTGGGAACCATTCAGGTGATGCGAAGTTTAAGAGGTGTGAAAAGCTGAAAATAATTGATGATACGCCTGAAGAAATGAAATTAGATTTTCAAAATGAACCAGAGTCAAAATAAAAAAAGGCAGACCCAGTAAGGTCTGCCATTCTTTTCCCATAGAATACCCCTGTAAGGCTCTGAGAGCCTCATAGAGACGTTTATTTAGTTACCATGACCATTTCCCTACATCAGTACTTATAGTCAATATAAGAGCCGTGTGGGGCTTTATTATATATGTGTAAATTGAATACCAAGAATTGCGTAAACTTATCCGCCGATATTTAGTAGTTGATTTTACGTAAATAAGTACGCACTTTTTACGCAAAATAATACGATAATCTATGATAAGTTATGATAAGCTACGATGCTTTACGCAACCTATATCCTTATGATAACACCAGTGAAAAAGCTTGATTATACAGGTGTTTTTAGCATTTCAAAATACAACATAGCGGAGGCATTTAGCCCTTGCGCTGAAATGCTACTTCTTTTAAAAACCCTTGGTTTCCCAGAGGAAATTTTTTATTGTACGCAACTTCTACGCAACTTCTACTTTAATGCTATATCATATATTTGAATTACTTTTACGCAACTCTGTATTTTACGCAACTTCAATCAATGAGGTCGCCAGCTTTTGCTACAGCTTCTTCTGTCTTATCATCTAAGATATGTGTATAAGATATCGTTGTGCTATAATTTGCATGACCCATAATACTCTGCACTACAAGCGGGTCTAATCCTTTTTCAAAACATCTTGTTGCAAATGTGTGACGGAATGCATGTGGGTGTATGTGACCGAACTCTCTCGGCTCACGACCTTCCATATATGCTCTGGTGTTCTCCCTCAGTCTTACATTCTGTTCTACCTTCTTCATGTCATGAACTATGTTGTATCTTGTTATTGGAGAACCCATAGTAGTTGTGAAAACCAAGTCTCCGAATTTTTCTGGTGAGCGCCACCTACTGCCTAATTTCTGCTTATAAAATTCTTGTTTCATCTTCCATGATTTTAGGAGTTCCTCACAGTTTCCAAAGAACGGGATATCTCTGTAAGAATTACTCGTCTTCGGAGTGGTAAGTTCTAAGACTTTATCACCATAAATATAACCAGTTGCCATTGAGCGACTTATATGGATTCTTTTCTTTACGAAATTAATATCGCCCCACTGTAAACCAGAAAGTTCACCTATCCTCATACCTGTCAGAAGAAGTATTCTATATACCTCTTTGTAGTAACCTGTATCGGTTTCTTCTAACATTGCTTCTTGTTCCCAATGGTTTAATACTCTTCGCTCTTGACCTTCTGTGTTTTCTGTATAAACCTTTACTCCATTTGCAGGATTGGACGAAACGATTTTATTTGCAACTGCTGATTCAAAACAATCTCTCAGAATGCTTAATGCTTCTCTGATACCTCTGCCAGAATATTTCTCGTCACCAACTAACTCATTAGTTGCCGTCTGTATATCAAGTTGCGTGATATCCTCGATACGTTTATCGCCAATCAATCTAATGTAAGTATTGTTAGCCTTACGATGATACTTAACTCTGCTCGTTTCACTTTTTAATTGAGGTGACTTACATTTTTCGAACCACTCATCATACCACTCTTTGAGTTTTAAGTTCGGTCTAACACCTTTCTCATCCCTAAGAACCTTTGCCTTTTCAAGTTCAAATGCAACCTTTAAACTTGCAAGCGACTTATCATAAAGGTCAATCTTGACACCGTTGATTTTGGCTCTGGCTTCATACCTCCCGTCTGGACGTTGACTATATCCACGCCCCAAATCTTTTCCTTTTAAGTCTTTTCCCATAATCTATTCTCCTCTCAGATAATAAATTACAGTATTCAACTTACACATATATAATAGTATATCAAATTGAACATGCGAAGTGAATCTGTATGTATCATATTCTTATTTGATATCTTATACACCTGTCTAAAAATTCATCGAATTTATTTTTATCTACATATAGCCTGTTTCCTAACCGAATAGTAAAGGTGCTATCAGGTCTTTTGATTATCTCTCTGACCTTGGTAGCACCCCATCCTGTATAGTCACAGACTTGTTTAACATTTAGTAATTCTCTGTCTATGACTTTCACCTCACTATTTAATTATATTGGTTTTTCATCTTCTATTGCTTTGTGTATTATGTATATTAGTTCGTCCTCAATAGTATATTCACCAAGCACATTCTTCATTTCATTGATCCTTGGTTGCAATATCTCTATCTCTGTTTTTGATAACATCACAGTTAGATTGATAGTTTCCATTATATCTCCCAACTATTAATTACCACGGTTCATAATGAACTAAAGCATTAGACGGGAAAGAAATCATTCTAACGTCGAACTTAAGTGAAGGAACTACCTTTCCGTCTCCACTATGAACTCTCATAGATAAGTTCCAACCATTGTCGCATTCAATCAATACAGTTGTTGTCGACCCGTCTTTTATCCGAATGTCTGTAAACCTTGTTGGCATTTTAAGGCGTGGAGCAGAAATAACAGCTTTCGTTTTACCAGATGGTTTATTCAATGTTCCATTAATATTTATAGCCTCGATTTTTGTGTACTTCTTTCTCTCATACATTATTACTTTATAAAAATCTTCTCTGCCTAATAAATATCTTATAAGCCTTTCTGGAACTACTCCAGGATTATCGTTATCAAGTTTCTTTAGTTCTTTGATAAATGCATTAAGCGCTGGCACATAATAATCTTTGTGTTTATTCTTTACATCTCTCCAACGTTGTAAGATTGTTTTATTTTTCTTACTATCCTCTATCATTTTGATGATTGGTTTAAAGATATCTTTCACATCATCAACATAATCATCAGAACAGTTGATGCCAACCCACTTATAACCAAAATCAATAGTTGGAGAAATCCTACTATGCTTAACAGCATTATTATTATGTTTACATGAAATGCCTAAGTTCCAATCATCTCTACTGCAAATTATATCACGGACATCACCATTCTTACCTTTTGAATCTTCTTGCAACTCAACAAGTAAATCACTGTTTGGTTCATACAACCTCGGTTCTAGTTTACTTAAAAATCTTATCGCGGCTTCAGCACCTTTATCATCATTGGAACTTTCTTTTGATGTTAATGAAGAATAATGACCTTCAGCGATTGTGAGTGAAGAATTTTTAACAATCTCAACACCACAACCAGCCGTAGCGCCATCTTGAATAGCTTTGGCGCAAGCGTACTCGAATGCCTTACCTTTTTCTGTTTGATTCCCTGACCTATCCATCCTCGATTATTATGTTTGAAAGGATTGCGTAAAGGTGTGTGGCAATTACCTCTGCAAGTTTAACGGGAACTGCATTACCAATCTGTTTATACTTAGATGTAAGATTTCCGTAGAACTCGATATTCGATGGGAACGTCTGGATGGCAGCAGCCTCTCGCCAACTTAATCTCCTTGTTATGCCATCTTTGCCAAACTCCCACAAATCTGTATCAAGTTTTTTCATATCTGGTGAGCCAGGATAAAGTGTAACCTGTTTTGCCATAGCTGGAATAGTGTATGATACATCATCCCAACCTCGTTTTCTGTTCCTGCTCATATACCTACTGCTATACGGGGCATTACAGATTTCTTCTGGCTTTGCTTCTGGTAAATTTGAAAGTACATCACGCATCGTAACACGGTATTTTCTTGGCACAGGATACTCGAACTTATCTATGCCTAAGTCTTTGCGGAATCCGATAATTATTACCCTTTCCCTATCCTCTGGGACACCATAATCTCTTGCATTTAATAGTTTGTAGAATACGTTGTATCCGCAATCCTCGAACTCAGCTACTATTGCGTCAATAATACTTCCATCGCCCATAGTAAGAAGTCCCTTAACATTCTCACCTACAAACATTATCGGTCTTTTTTCTCTGACTATTCTTACATAATGTTTATAGAGTATGTTTCTGGAATCATCAATCTTCCTCGGGCCACTCAGTGAAAACCCTTGGCACGGAAAACCACCAAGCATAATATCTGCATCTGGAATATCAGATGCATCTATTTTGGCAATATCGCCACATACTACTTTAGCGTTGCTCCAATTCACATGAGTTTTACAAGCATCAGAATCAAAATCATTAGCCCATATTGTTCTGAAACCAGCGTTCTCGAAGCCCATATCGAGTCCACCAGCCCCAGAGAACAAGCTGATTGCCGTAAATTCTCTCACGGTTCAAACTCTCCTATTCTATAATGATACTGTTGCACCCATAGTCGGTCGTACAGCCGTTGATATTATAGCATAACATTGATTTAATCGTCATCATATATATAGGGGTTGAATAAACATTCTGAGCATAAACATATAATATCTCCTTCACCATCATACCCATAATCATCCCCTAAACCATGACATTCATCACAATACTCATAATCTGTATAATAATCATCTATTGCAACTTCTATAGATTCTTCCATAATTTAAAACCAATTTCCCTGTGAATCTCTCAATATTTCTTTGTTACAATATTTGCAATATGAATGTACTATATATCCATTCCACCACAAATAGTCTCCTGGTTCATGCCATTTCATAACATCATGATAAAATCTTTTAAAATATCCGAATTTCGTGTAAAGTATTGACGTAATCAATACTACGAAACAAATTGTACAAATAATAAAAAGACAAACATTCATTATTAAACTCTCCGTCAGACCGCTTATTATGTTATTAAACACACTCGATTCCTTCCACCTAATACAACATTTCGAGTACGACAAGAAACCCTATAAAGACCGAGACGAGTCCGATGATGCCAAGAATCGCTCCGGCGATTTTATTCATGTTCTTTTCTCCATTTCCGTACCATCACACCAATCAACTCTGCCAGAATGTATGAAAACGCCTTTCCATTACTCTTCAATTCTATTATCTCATCTTCGATCCATGTGACCGGTATAGCTTCGTCTAACTGGGCAGACGGCAACCTTTCAAGTTGCTTTAATAGCGTAATCAATACCAGCATTACGTCCAATGTCCCACTGTGTAAGCATTCCAATATCTTTGTCATAAACGGCTTTGATAGCTTCTTCTCTGTAAATCAATTCACGCATCGGTTCTCCTTTTTGAATATCCGCAATAAAAATCGTCAGATGGTACTAAAAAGAAACTTTCTGGGTGTAAACACTTATGGCTACTTACGTTATGTTTACAATCCTTACACATGATTATCTCCGGCTGCCCCAAGGCTTTAATTGCTTCTTGAATTGCCTCATATTTCTTCCGACACCATTCGCTTCCCGTTTGATTACTTAATTCGTACTGACAAGCTTCTAAAATTGATATCGCCTTATTCCTGTCCATCAGTTCTCCTTTCTGCTTCCGACTGATACGGTTCTGGAAATGGCATCCATGCTATCGGCTTCTCATTCGGACGCAACCACTGCCCATCAATCCATGCGTTCCAATCCACCTCAAATGATCCCCACGCTTCATTTGATGTTAAGCATCGGCAGTTCTTTTCCGGCAATCTCTCACTGCATGGAATCCATTTCCACTCTGGCTGTATGGGTGGTAGATTCTCAAGTTCATCAAGAAGCTCTCTAATATCTCCGTCACACTGAACAGCCCCGTCATCATCTGGACAGTATTTCATTGCAAGTTCGACCGCATCCTGTCGGCTAATACAAACACACGCGTGCGTTTCTGCGCGTTTATCCGTGCGTTCTTTGTCTGTCATCGGTTCTCCTTTCTCCCCACTTACAATAATCTGTTTTCATAACCATTATCTCCTCTCCAGTGATGTGGTCGCAGAATCCATCAACACCGCGAATCTCTCTGAATAGGCACTCGCCGCAGTGAATAATCTCCGGCTGCTTGCGTCTCTCCTGCAATTCAGACAGCAATTTCGCAAGCTGTCCGAACTCATCCATGCTTTTCTTGCATCGCTCTGCATATCTAGTCTCGCCACGTTTAAGTGCGTATAACCACCCACTACGACTTTCTTTGTGCATTCTTTCTACCTGTTCGATAGTTTCTTCGAGCGTCATTCTGCATCACCGTCCTCTTTGTGTTCGATGTAGTCCAGAAATTCATAAACCTCGTAAACGTACAGCGGATCGCCTACGTCTTTCTTCCACTTCTTCTCTTTCATCCAATCGCTGAATAGCT
>Ga0326512_10000147_pt1 | contig 59865 bp, 81 predicted proteins | sample 1_2617_0518_D_FD_203652 | JGI IMG/M metagenome (GOLD analysis project Ga0326512, IMG submission 203652) | Bovine rumen microbial communities from UC Davis, California, United States - 1_2617_0518 | ecosystem: Host-associated > Mammals > Digestive system > Stomach > Rumen | place: USA...
ATGTATAGAGGGGGTAGGGAGGGAAAGACCCCCCCCATGCCTCTTTTAGTTGGGTTCAAATACGCGGTGATAGGTAAGAGGTAGCGCCTCAATGATTGAATCATAAGCCATTTGACGTTCAACAAACATTTGTTTTTCGCTAAAATCGTCTGAAAAATTAGCAATTCGATCAACATAAGCTAAAGTATTGTAACCAAGTTGCTCATCACGGCGCAGCCACTCCTTTGGGTGTGTCCATGGGTTCCATTCGTTGTCATATGTTGTTAACAATGAATCAACGCCAACGAACATTTGATCAACTAATTCAATCGAATTTGACTTTTTGTTCATAAAATTAACCTCAAAACACAACACATAGACTATTCGTTCCAACGATAAGCAACATCGCTGTGCTTAATTGTGCTCATGTCTATATTTTTCTCTAAAGTACTTAAAGAAACCTGTAAATAGTCAGCAACATACTGTCGTGTGAATTCAGGACGACCACTTTCAAGCATAGAAATAGCACGATTGATGTCAGCCAAAGACATCTTCTTTGTCTCCCTAGGCATAGCATACTGCTTAATCTTATCGGCATCGGCATACGTAAGAACCTTCTTAAGGGTCTCCTTACTGACTGCATGTGCCTGGATAGCTTCCCATTCATAAGGAGTTACTTCTACAGGGTCTTTCTTCATACCCATACGGGCCCGAGCCACCTTGATGACGTTCTTCTTCTGCTTTTTGTAATCTTCGTCTGTCCAATCAGGATGCGCTTCTTTCTTTTGTCTCAAGATACTACGAGCCAGGGCCTGAGCCTTCTGCTCTAGGGGTTTATGGGCCTCGGCGTTCCGTATCTTCTCTTTTAAAGAAGTAACAGCATCAGCATATTTTACTTTTGCTTCTTTGTCAGCAAGATAAGAATCAACTTTTCTTGCTTCAGCACGAGCCTTATTAGCAAGGGCCTTCAGCGAATTAGCGTAGTCGGCGTATATCTCCTGCATTTCGGAGGGGAACTCCTTACTGATGAGGTCCCGGGCGTCTTTTACTTCCGCCATCTTGGTGGATTCGATCTGTTTCTTTTTGTAACCGACGGTCTCCCACCTACCCGTCTTCTCTTTCTTTCCTGTCTCGGGATTATACTCTTTAATCTCTCTACGATCAGGCTCGAATTTGTCCGGATAATTCCAAATCTTCTCGCCTCTTTCCCATGCCTCTTTCTCTTCCGGAGTCATGTTCTTAGTCGAGGTTTTTTCAATTCGATAATCAACCTTGATGGGGCTCTTGGCTCTTGTCATGACTGTTGTCGCGCCTTTATTAACGCCACCATGATACTTGATGAACAATTCGTCAATCCCAAGATCTTTTCTTGCTTGTTTCCAGTCATACTTATGCTTTGGAGCATCGATTACAACCATCGAATACATGTCTGCTTTTACAACATCGGCAACAGACGCACCCTGATCCTGCATGTCAACCATCAGATTAGTAATGCGTCCCATTTCATCATATGACCGTTTCTTGGTCATAATTTTTGGACTTTTTTCTGACGTATCACTAGGAAGTTCATAGACGCCAGGATCAAACTCTCGTAAAGTCTGAACCTCTTTTTTGACTTGATCGCTCAAATCATCATACGTCATAAGTTTTGTGTCGTATTTGTCACCAATTGGTATAACACGAGCGGTATCACCATCAAAGTCTGCTCCAGAAAGAACACCGGCAGTCTTTGGATGGATTCCAACTGCATCCCGTGCATCACCGATTTCTTTTTTCGCTTTTGCAAACTTATTGTTTACGACACAGACCGCCGTTTCGAACGTTCCAGCATGAGGAAATCTGATAAGCGCAACCTTATCGCCGTCCTTATAACCAGGCGCATATATTTCATTTTCCTTTAATTCAGGATACGGAAGTAAAACTTTTGTATGCTGATCTTTAAAGGGTCGTGCCTTAAGCGTTACGGCGGCATGATCGGTGTTTTCAGCAAATTCATTTAACAATTGCTGTCTTAAAACAGAATTGGTTAGAGAATTAATTTCATTAAACTCTTTTTCGCGGTCCTCATACGTTAATTTTAATTGTCTCCTTGCAACTTCTGGTTTTTCTTTCGCTAAAACCTGCGAGGATAATGTTTCAGACCATTCATTCCAGTTGCCTTCTTCATTAACAATATTTAATGCAGAAAGTTTCCGCTCACCAGTAACAGGATCGTCATAATGACGCCGAGCATACTTTAATTGTGAATCTTCGGTGATAATAGAAGCACCAAAAGGATTAGAAGGATTATCTTCATCTTCTTTCAATGGCTTCAATACTTCTTTCATTGATTTCTTATTAGACTTATTCGTGTTGAACACAATATCATAGCCTTCAGGAATATCATCCGAATGAATAGCCATTCCTTTTAGATAACCAGTGTCTTTAACCGCAATACGAACCTGCGCATATGCTGCATCAGCAAGTGAAATATCAGCTACTCCACGACGAAGCTGAATCAGACCGTCTCGATCCTTGCCACCTTCCTCTGCATATCGAATATATACACGCTTAGGATCGATCTCAACCGGTTTTTCTTTATAAGAATGAAAATCACCAGTTTCATTATCGACATAATGTCCGACAACGTGCAGCTGATCAGCATCATTATAAAGTGCTTTCTTCAAGTCAGAATAATCAGTTCCAGGAGGACATAAGCACATAAGAGTTGTCTTCTGTCCGCTCGGTCCACTCATTTGAGGTGTCTGCGCTTTCAAAACCTCATAACCTTCGAGTTTAAGAACTTCAAGAGCAGTCTCAAGTCTAGAATCATTAACCTGTAAACGCTGCGCAGTGCCTTTACCAACAAGTGTATATGGCTTGTCTTTTTCTGACACCATTTCTTTCTTCAATTGATCGGCCAAATCAAAGATTTCTTTACTCTTTGTATCTCGAGAGCCATTTTCCATCGAACGAAGTGTTGATTCATTCGCAAGGCCGAGTTCTTTTGCTCTTCGTGTTCTCGACCAATCTGGATGCTCTTGCATCAGTTTCTGATTTTCCTGAAGAATCTGAATAGTGCCATTATTAGAAGAAATAGACCGATACGCATTTAATGTTGCTGTACCGGTCTTATAATTTCTATCTAATCCGAGTCCGAGTGCAATCTGTGCATCGGTATAGCCTTTTTGTTTTAGTTCTTTGATCTGATCTGTAAAATCAGAACGAATTGTTGATGCGTTTTCAAACTGTCCAGGTTCAATTTTTTCCCAGACAACCTTTGAATATTTATAATGATCATCTAAGCGATCTGGCTTACAACCAACCGTTTTACCAATTTCCTCTGCTGTTTTACCTTCTTTACGAAGCTGGTCAACAACTTTGCAGAAATTCTCTGGATGATTGGCTAATTGATCTCGATATGTAAATGACCGACGAAAACTATCAACATCCGAAAAACCATATACTTTAGCAATGTCTTCGTCAGTCGCTCTATACTTTTCTCTGGATCTCTTTACTGACTGAACAAAATCTTTAGGATGCTGATATGGATCACGACCGCTGCCCCAAGTATAACGGCCAGAATGAGGCGTCATGCCTTCGTGCGGTGTTCCTTGATGCCGAATAACATCACCTTCTTCCAGAAGAAGCGCTTGCCCAAAAGATCCTGTACTCTGAACATAATTTACGAATATTTTTCTCATAAAATAACTCCTGATCTCCTATCAAGTTCTTCCGAAAGCCATGTGTGCTTTTCTCGTATAAGCCCTGTAATTTCATTTAAAATGTATGCGTTTGACGGATTCTCTATTTGAATATCATTGGCTTGGTATATACGAAGTTCAATATTGCAATCCTCTACAGGAATACCGTATTTCCACAATATATGTTCTCCGTATTCGGCAAAGAACTGAGCTGCATAAGTTTCCAACTGTAGGAACTTAGCCGGCGTGCTTCCAGTCTTTAAGTCATGAATTCTGAGCAATCGTTCGTTTTCATAAAATTGAATCGTATCTGCATGTCCATAACAGATATCGGAATAAACCAGCGTAACTTCAGGCTCCATCCAAAAATGGCACGCATCTCTGAAATAAAGCCCAAACGTGTCATCAACAAAATCTTCTGGACTTGGAGTGCCATAAAGCTTGTAACACCGGATCATTTCAGCAACTAGCGCATGTAACCTAGTTCCTTTATTTTGAGCATCTCGATTGTCCCAAGCCCGAATCAATTTCTCCTTATCATAATTAAGCCAATAAGGCTGACTCGGACTAAAGAACGCATGAGTATCCTCGAATTCTGAGTGCCTGTTGAACTTCATCGAGCACTGCCTCCTTTATTTCGGGATAAATAAAAAAGGACAAACCGCCCATTTTGTCCTTCATATAATTGATCCAATAACCCTGATTGGGTCTTGGTTTTTTAAGTTCTTTTTCTGACCGCTTGCATTCAAATGAAACCCAAGTATCTTTGTATAGCATTGTCAAATCGGGAATACCTTGAATGTAAGTCGGATCGTTTTTAACAACGATGCATCCAGGAAATCGCTGTTCAAGTTCTTCAATCAGTTTTCTTTGAAAATCAGATTCTTTTGACATACGACCTCCTGAAAAGAAAAAGGAAGTAAAATTAATTACTTCCAATCAAATGAGTGGTAACGCCTTCCCCCTCATTATAGGGCGACAATTTTTCGCGTATTTTTAATAAGGAGAAATATCATTTTCTTCAAATAAATGGGCGAATTCTTTCTTTGAATACCGATTCTCATTAAACTTCTTTTTGTTCTTGAGACATTTCTGAATTGCCTTATCAATACGAGAATCACTCACAAACGTGTAATAATACAAATCAGAATATGTTGTATTTAACCGTGAAATTCTACCAGCAGCCTGAACCATGGTCTTATATGAATACGACTGTGAATAAAATATCATCGCGTTTGTCTCTACACAATTCCACGCTTCTGCTCCGGCCGTGTATTGTACAAGATAAATCCAATCACCGCCTTCGGGAATGTCTTCGTGCTTATGCCCATTTCGTTCAGCATACGTCAAAGACAGAGATTTGCAAACACGCCTAAGAATATCAAGCTCATAATCAAAATTGTAAAACACAATAACACGAGGATACTCCGAAACAATTTTCTTAAAAGCATCAATTCTAGAACGGTCGCTATTACACACTTTACGTAATAAATAACAAACACCAGAAATATTCTTAATTGGTTTTTCCTCATACGGATCCCATCTATATTTACTAATCATTTCATATTTGTCTTTATCGTATTCGCATAAGACGTCTTTATAGTGCTCAACGCACGGTTTTGTATATTCCATTTCAACCAGAATCATTTCTTTTAATCGTATCAATCGAGCCACATCTAAATATCTTAATACTTTCGGATACTTTACATACGGCGAGAATACAACATGACGTCTAAAAAACTCTGTTCGATTCTTATAAAAACCATTGGCCATGAATACGGGTAAATAATCTGTCCACGTGTCTCCAGGTGTGGCAGTCAATAAAATCCATCGATTGTTTTTTGCAATTTTAAGAAACGTTTTAACCCAAGTTCCAGAACCAACAACGCGTTGCTCATCAAATATAAAAAACGCATTACGCACGTTCGCATACTTTTGTATATTGTTCCATGAATCAACATGTATTTTGTCACTTAAGCAAAACGGAATTGCTTCTTGTTCCCAATCCAAATCGTCTCTCTTTTTCGCGGTTGTAATCACATAGAGATCTTTTGGATTAGTCATTTGTTTATATTCGCCAACACCATTAATCGGCAGTTCGCCGCCACATTCTTTGATAAAGAAATACGCTAGAGCGGTGCGGGATTTCCCAACACCAACTCTAGCGCATAAAATCTTTCCGGAATCGAGTTGTTCTATGGCCAATTTTTGATGGTCAAATAGTTCCGTCCCAGTCATAGAATCCGTAATTCGTTTCTTTCAGATAAACATGCATTGACTGTAAGTACGCTGTCATAGAATCTGACGGAGACAAATCACATTTACATTTATCAATCCACGCATTGTCAAGGGCGCCAATTGTATTTTCTGTTAAATCAACGCTTCCCATCTGCGTATACTGACGAACTTTGGGGTCTCTCCATTTCTGCTCTGGATCATCATGATAGCTGACAACAACCGACAGATTTGCAGCTGGCGTTGAATCGGGATACTTATCACGATTGTCATAAATCTTGATCTTCCATCCAATATCAATGAGTTCTTCAACAGTGATTGGACGGAAACCAGTACGAATGTTTCCATACTCAAGACGGTCGCTGCGATTGAGGTCAATTACAAAGCGGCGATCACCACCGCGAGGATTCCATCTTGTCGGACTACCGGCAAAGTTTCTCCATGTCTTTTCGTTTGTGTCTCTTCTGTTTGGGCGAACATATGCACCAGTAATTACCAGATGATTCTTCATAGGTCTTGTTTCAACGTTTTCCATATTTTCTTATCTCCTTTTCAAAATGGTAATTGATCACTTTCGATATCAATAAAGTCATAATCTTCTGTGTCTTCGCTTGCAAACCAAGTAAAGTCGCAATACTGCGAAATGTTGTCTTTTGCCGCATCTGCTAAAGCATAGAAATAGTTCATGTCAATACAATTTTCTTTGTGCGCTGTTTTAACGGTCGTTGCTTCCATCCAACGATATCCTTTAGATCCACTGACGGAATAGTATTTGCCGTCTTTTTCTCTAAGCAGAATGCCGCCGCCGCAACCAGGAAGCACAGGACAATAACGACCTGCTTTTCCAACAAACGTATAACAATGTTCGCCTTCGGGCAGATTCTCGTTATAATCCAAATACATAGCCGTCTGAACTGTTCGTGTTTCGCATAAGTCATTAAACGTCAGCGGTTCTTTTGTAAAAAGTGCCTTAAAAACATACGGATGCGCAAACTGAGCACCCGTAGCCGTCCATTTTCCAGCATGTTCCGGATCATTACGATTGTCTTCTTTCTTATACTTGGCAATATAAACCGCATCGTTTACAAGGCACATGCGATCATATACTTCTTCGCATTCAAAAGAATATCCGTATGCTTTACCGTACTTCCGAACAAATTCTTCGATCGATCTGGTGGCGTTTGGAACCTTAATAGAGTCAGTCTTAATGTGCGCAACCGTAAATCCACGCTTTTGCACTTCATAAAGAAGATTTACCATGAATAATGCGCCACGCTTAGCAACGATGTTGTCAATATTTCTCGGATCCCTGAAACGATTATTAAACTTTGCACTGGTTAAACCATAAACAGAGTTAATCGGAATCTTCAGAACCTTCGATAATATCTTTGCATTCTTATCATCCTGCAGATATTCGGCAACAACACCACCCAGCATGGAACGCGCCTTGTCATATTCTTTGTGTTTAATATGAATGCGAAGCTGCAAAAGATCATAGAACCTGTCTGTATATTTCTTACCAAACAGTTCTTCCGCTTTAATACTGTGCGGATGCTGTGAAGTAATATCATTAACCGGCACATATCTATACATGCCGGGTTCTGCATATACGAAACCGCCTTCACCGACGCTGATTCCTCTATACATCGATTTGTTCACTTTAGCGTATTGATCAAACGTGTAACCAGGGAACACGGGGCGCATATTCTTATCGAACACACTATACCAGCCACGGTCTATCAAATCCTGTGCTGATAAACCATGTTCTTCGTGATACTCAAACGTTTCTGTATCCAGAACGTAAATATCATTTGGTATATCACCCATGAACCGGTAATTAAACTGTTTCTGAGGATGCATGTCGTCTCCAAAGATAATCTGTGCAGTCAGATCGTTAGTTGATGTATTTGTCGACATTCCGGCAATCTTGGCAAGGATTTCACGTGCACGACGATCCTCTTCAGTTGCGTCCCAAACCGCTTTTGTGGCTAAAACGTCGTTTGTACAATACTCGACAACCAAATCCCACTGACTTTCCGGGACTTCGGCATCCCATGGAATCTCTAATTCCTTATGATCAATATCAAGATCTATTTCCCAACGTTTCAGACCCTGCTTATTAGACGCATAATCCCAGATATCCCATTCAGAAATATCTTTTGCGCCTTCTACATACGCACCATATTCTTTCCCGATAATCTTCTGACTGCGATTATACAAGCCCATAAGGTCTTCACCTTTTGAGCGGGCCATAATGATGTGATTATCATAGCGCTTATTATTAAAGCCAACCCATCGATGCGCCAGTTTTCCATCAGAAGTCCAAATCAAATTGTAGACTTCAGAAGGTGACGGATTAATCAGTGCAATTGGTTGTCCACCTTCGACCAAATATACTATCACGAAAAGATTCTTAAATACTTCCACGTCATAAAATGTACGTGGTGCAGAAGGTGCAAACTCATATCTTGTGATTACGGTATTTGTTTCGTGATCTTTTGACTGCAATTTCATTTTCATAACAGTCTCAATACACTTTTCTGCGTTGTGCGTACTGTTTGAAGCAAACTGATAAATATCATGATACATATCGGTTACATCATAGGTAACACCCGATTTGTATACGTCTTCAAGCACCGTATATATAAAATCCACTTCGGGTTTTGTCGCACCGTGATGCTTCTTTGCTAAACACGCACGAATAAAGTTCACAAGATGATCGTTGTCCTGGATTGTTTTGAAATCAATCATTTTCGAATCATCTCCTTTCAACGGTAAACCGGAGCTGATAGTTGCGATTGGAATATCATTGCATGCGGAAAGTTTTCTTCGTAAAGAAGATTTTCCTTTAAACACTTTTACTTCTATGTCCGTAGAATATATGGGGGCAAGTTTGTCCGGATCGCCTTCATAAATATAATGCAGATGTATTCCCGCTCCGCTTTTACTAAGTTCTGCATACGTAGGAGGAAACTTGCTTGCTGCCTCATGGTTTAAATCGAACGATTTTGCTTTATGCTCGTCTTTAATATCAAAGTCAATAACTATATGATTCTTTGGTACACGAACATAATGAACCTTCTTTGTGTCAATATCGCGCAATTTGGTTGTTACATGGTCCCATGCAGCAACCGGTTTTTCCTCATCGTTTGCAAGTTGTGCTGGATAATCACTGGCAAGTTGATCGAAAATCGAAACGTCTTTATCGAACTTCAGCCAACTGTCTTTCATACCCGTTTCCACTTTTTCGCTGTTTACAAATTTGCCACTTAAAAAGCCAGAGTAGTATTTTCTTACTTGCTTTCCGTCTACTCTGGCAACATCTTTGTATTCAGCAAAATAATTCTTTAACTCTTCTCTGAATCTATACATGGGAAGTTTGTGATCAACAAGTGCCTCATCGCAATAAAACTTATACATATCCCATGCTTGTTTTAACGTCACACCGTTTTGTTCTCTGAATGTATCAAACGAATCTTCTACAAAGTTATAGAAAACATCGGTTTTAAACATCATGTCTAAAGGACGATACGAATTATAATAATTCTTGCCGCAATCCTTATAGACTTCAAGACAGCGCCACGCAATTGCACCAAGTTCAAAACTTACCTGATGCATTAATTCAAAATATCTGGACGCAGGAATTTTACGTCCAGATGGTCTCACATCAATCAACCTTCGGATAATACCAGATTTTGCATCTGTTATTTTGACGGGTCTGTTTGTTGCCATAAACAGAAAACAGTTAATTCTTGCAGTGTATGAAGCCTTGTACTTCTCATTTAACAGCATCTCTTCATGGGATATAATACTGTTCAATTTTGAATTATCTTCAATTCTGCTTAAATCACCATCGTGCTGTATAGCAACCAACGGATTACTCTTAAATGCTTCTGTGCTGAATGCATTATTACTGGACGCAAGCGCTTTGGCTTCAAACATCGCATAATACCCGGTGAACAACTCTTGTATTATGTTCAATATTGTAGATTTACCAGCACCCGCTTCGCCATAGAACACGAGAAACTTCTGAATATCTTTTGCTTCACCAGCAACAATAGAACCGATTGCCCATTCGATCTTTTCCCGCTCATCCGGATCATACAATGTCCCGACAATTTCGTCCCAGGCATCATACGTACCCTTTGACAAATCGTACGGCAACCGTTTAGAAGCATAATCTTCTCTAGTCAGTTTGGAATTTGCAAAGGCGAGTTTGCTGTCCAGTGTGTGATAGTTGTCTGGAGAATGTTTGATAAAGTTACAATACTGTAACCAACCATTCCCCGAAAAATTACACAGCGAGTTTACAGACACAACGACATCTGGATTTTTCTCGACCAGTTTTTTACGATGCTCATATAAATCTGCATCAATCAGCCGAGCTACGTCATATTCGTTTGTCGACCAGATATTATGTTCTTCATCCCAAACTGCATAGAATGATTTTCCTCGAATCATAATATCTTTGTTTTGTCGAACCAAGAATTCCGGGTAGACTTCGATATGTTCTTTTTTTGTAATCCTCTCTTTTATTTGGTAAAAGTCCACATCATTCGTCTCCTTTCACGAAAACATTATGTAAAAGAAAAAATCTCGCAAAATCGCACCTGTTACAGAAGTGCAGTTTTTTGAGATGTTTAAAAACTTTTTATATACGATTTTTTTTCTACTTTTTTTATTTTATATACCCCAAAACTGTAATCTGTCACAAAAACTGTAACAAATAGGGGTTTTACCGGGGTTTTTCAAGTTTAAAAAATGCCGATTTGTGACAGTTCTGAAAAATCGTGTGACAGTTTTGCCGATTTTGGCTTCAAAACTGTAACATTTTTTCACTCTTCTCTGTACAAATTCCACAGTTTTTTCTCCCGAAAGTAGTGATTTATCTGTCCCCAAAGCGGAATTTCTCTCATATCAACTGTTACAGTTTCTAACGGAAACAGACCGCCGTGACAGTTTTGGTCGTACTGACGATCCAGGAAAATATCAAGAATTCTCCTGCAATTTTCCTTTGAGCGGTCATTCCACATCTGGTCTTTATACTCTGCCGAATATAATCCAAGATTATCCACCATCATCCAAAACCAGAGATGACTCCTGTTTACATCGCCGCTATAGCGCTGCATAACATATTCGTCGTACTGCTGCGCTAGACCAAGTAACAGTTCTAAAATTGTGCATGTTCCAATAAAGTCTAAAAACCCTAAAGGAATATCATTTTTTAAAAGAAATCCATTCCGCAGGAGTAAGCCCCACGCGACTCGATCTTCATCTAATCGCACGGGGCTATAAAACTCCCTAGAAAACAAATATCTTAAAAGACATTCATGATCGTAATAATTTACGGTCGATACTTTCAAATACTGAAAATACTCTTCTTTCAGTGCTTCCTGATCCATCTTTTATCCTCCTGACAGCAGGAGCAGAGTTTTTAAACAGAATATCATTCGTCCAACTCATCTTCTTCGTCCTCTCCCGCATCTGTAATTTCTATCTCGTAATCGATGCCGAGTTTTTCGTTCCTGATGTATACCAACGACCGGTTAGCGACACGTGGGTCTGTAATAATATCATACCCTTTTTCACCAATTGTATCGCCGGGTTCAATATTAGCTTCTGTAAATGCGTCAATCAAACCGGCGCCATTACGTTCGTACATCAACGTGACTTTGTCAAAATAAGGTTCGGGCGAACTCCATTCTTCGACACTGATTGGATACGGCTCCGAAACATCATCCTCTTCTGGATGTTCCTGCTCCGCATAATCCTCGCTTTTTACCGCTTCTGGATTATGATATGGCGTGTTTTTCAGAACCTTTCTATATCCTTCAATCATTTCCTTCTCGCCATCCATGACCTTTGGAGCGGCAGGGGCCGGCGTCTCTGTAACATCTTTTGGTTTCATGTCAAAAGAAACCGGATGCTGAAATTTCGTTATGAGAACATAGTTTTCTTCATAAAAGTTCTTCACTTTCTGAATTTCTTTGTTCGTCTTATCTGCATAGAAGTTCTTTGTTCCAAACCACGCTGCGACACCGCCAATGCCTGCCCCAGCAACAAAAATCAGTATACCTTTAACTGTCTTATTCATACCTTTTTCTTTTTTCTTCGTTTATACATATGATCGTCACCATAATTTTTGTGACGGTTTTCTTTTCGCCTTTTTTCGAATATCTGATCCAGTTCTATGCGAAATGTTTTGTATTTTTCGCATGTACAATGGCACGTTGGACTGCGACCATTTTCTATTGTGCATCCTTTACAGGGACAACCGACACCGAAATTGATCGCATTCCAATTCGTACCTTGAGATGTTTTCATCTTACACGGAACTTATTCAATGAATAGTTCTGGTAAATATCAATGATTGTACCTGGATCGTACTTAGGCTTAATCAGATAGGCAGGATTGCGACTTCCATCTTCATATTCAATAAAGATCTTCCGCCATGAAATATCAATGGATCCTGCACGCTGCGCATCACCAGGCTGTACATATTTCGGATCAGGCATACAGCACCCAACGACACGGTCAATCGGCCGTGGTTCTACTCCAAATGCCTTGACCACATCCTCTCCAAACACATAACCGTCAATTCTCTGCAGTTTATGATTTAAGACATTCTTCGCGCCCGATACCATCTCTTCAACGTAGTTTTCATCATCAATAAAGCCTCCCTTCACGACGGTTTCCTGGGAGTAAATGAAATCCGGTCCGTTAAGCTGGTTCAGTTTTGTAACTAAAACAACGTCACCCGTTACAACAGTATTACCATTTTCGTCAACCTTCTCTGCCGGTTCTGTCCTTCCGCGAGTTTCGAGAATATCATATGCATTCTCATCTGCTGTGCTGACCATTTCCTGCAATTCCTGGTTCGCCGCAAGCGCTGCTCCAAGCCCGGCTGCTGCAACAGAATACCGGTTCTTCATAATGTTGAAGCCATGTGCCTGCAGTAACAGACCGCAACTTGTTAAAGCAAAACCGGGAAGAATAATCTTTCCGGTTTCTTTCACTACTGCACCAGTCGCCTTAAGTTTTGCTTTGGCACGAGCCTTTTTTACTTCTTTGGCAGGAGCGCAAGCTGCTTCTCCATCTGCCATCTGAATATCAATCTCATGCAGACGGTCCTTGTAGTTTTTCACACAGCCGCTCTTTTCTACTTTTCTGCCGGCCGAAAAAAGGGCAATACCGCCCGCGACTACAAGAGCTCCACCGCCAATCATGCAAATATCAGGCGCGTGGTACTTCACGCAAGTAGTTACAGATGAAAACAAACGACTACATTTCTCAAACATTTTCATTTTTATCTCCTTTACTGTCCTAAATATTCTTCGTATGGGAATACAATATGAAACGGTTTTCTCGGATCTCCAAACATCTCATATTTTACATATGCATTATCGATGTTTCTCCATCCATATCTGTCGAGTGTCCAATCAAAATTGGTTTTACCCGAAATATCACAATAATCACCAATCGTTACAACACGGCGCTGATTGCAACGATCTTTTAAGCGTCTTAACGCAATCTCCGCGCTCGCCTGATCAGAGAACCCACATTCTCTTCGCCAGTTTGCAGCCGTGACACGACCGACTTCATTTGAATATCCGCCAAACCGGTCATTTGAGTTGAAACGGCTCGCTCCGCCACGATCACGACTATCATTTGCTGCGCGATAATCATAATAATCATCGTAACCGGGTCCATAACCACCCTGCGGACCACCACCGCGATGATAGATTGCAACACGTGCACCGGTGTTAATCATCTGATACAGCAGATTCTTAAGTGTTGGCTTAAGAATGTCTCTGCTGAGGCTGTACCAAATATCATCAAACCACAAGCGCATCGCACTCTTAGGTGCCGGTGGCTTGCTGGGGGCTTCCACTGGTGTCAGACGATCATTATATGTGGTTGGTTTGTTAGAAATATCATTGGATTCTGTAGGTCTTCCTTCCGGAAAATCAACCATTGCCATTATTCCACCTCGCTTTTGGTTGTGTTAATCTTTTCCCGCACTTTCTTTTCGATATCATGATTTACTTCGTCCATAATACCTTTCACGGTATCTTTCAGATGATCCATCGTATCTTTGTTCGGATCGACCGGATTTTCTTCCTTTTTATTTGCACGTTCCTTGAAACTGACAACTGCATCTGCAACCGCGTCAAGTTTCTCATCAATGTATGTGTTTACCTTGCTGGTGATATAACCGGACAGAATCAGACAGCCGACCTTATTTGCAACACGGGAAACAGGTCCGTCATTCATTCTTGTGGTCAGCGTTTCAAGCGAACGGTCTACGGTTTTATTGACACAATAACCAAGAGCGAGAGCTGCGATAGACTTACCAGAAATGTTTACTTCAATGTTTTTCATTATTATTCTCCTTTTCATTAAGTTCTTTAAATATCCGACATTTACAGTCCGGATTACGTTTTTCAATTCCTCTAACGAATGTTAAAGCCGCTTCAATCGATTTGAATGTGTGGTGCTGTGAGTGCACACTTAACAGTCCCTTCGATCGGGCTTCAATTCGAACCAGATACATACGGCGCCTCCGAAAAATAAAAGGATAGAACCGCAAATATCATGCGATTCTATCCGAAGAGTTTCACTTCTCAGAGTTTTCAGAATTGTTCTGATTCTGAGTGTTCGGATCTGCTGCAGGCGCAGGTGCCGGAGCCGGTTCTTCAACATAATACACCGGACTCCTCCACGCCACACGCTTCTTAGCAGGCTTTGCCTTCTGTGGCTGAGATGCCTTCTTTGCAGCCACCTTGGCTTTTACCTTCTCAACCACTGCACCAGCCGCGTATCCAACTGCGACTGCACCAGCGATAAGAAGGCCTCCAAGTTTGCTGTTGTCAGGCTCTTCAACCGTCTGAGGCTGTTCCTGGTAAGACGGCATAGGCTGTACAGGTGCCGCATATGTGTTTTCATATACCGGTTCTGCAACTGCTTCTGCTGTTGTTTCCATAACATCATTTCTCATTTCACTCATCTTTTTTCCTCCTATATTTAAGATGTGAGATTTCTCTCCATATACCGAGTAGAATTTTTCGCGAATATCAATATTCCTTCGCAAAATCGTAATATGGCTCGTTGTTCAGATAGATTGCCCAGCAAAGATCACCATCATCGTTGTATTCAAGAACGGTGATATCAAACCAGTCTTCATAACACCGGAAGATATAATTGTCGCCAATGGTGTTTGTGTGCGCTCCAACCAAACTGAGCCAATCGTTCAGTGTTACATATCCGCGATCGTCCTCTTCATCGCGCATTTTTGCTTTGAATGTGTCAACACAATCCATCACATGATACTTACACGACATGAATTTCTGTCCTGTGAACATGTCCAGGAATGTGCACACCTTGTAATCTGGATTCCCGGTGCGCAAGTAAATATCATTCCATTCATTCAGTTTAGACACAGGAACCAGATAAGGGGTTGTGCCGGTAGAATCTGTGCGCACGTTCTTGCTCATATGTTCTGCTTTTTCAACAAGAACCTCGTTCTTAATGGCTTCGACCTCTTCCGGAGTATATTTATCGCCAAGTTTCTTGATGATTGCGCCTTTAATATCGTTGGCTGTCGAGTACATCGTAGACATCTCTACAAGCTGCTCCATAAGGCCTTTATTAGCCGTTGTAACAGCCTTTATCTGCTTGTTAGTGACAATATCATACGCCACTCTGAAACCTACGTGAGCGCCTCCGACAAGGGCTACAGGCCACATGACGCCCATAACAGTCTTTGCCTTTTCCCCAGTCGTAAGTGCTTCACCTTTTTTCATGCCAGCATCTTCAACTGCATGCACTGCTTCCGGTGTTTTTGCAACGGCATAAACGACCGCACCGATACCTGTTGCGATTTCAGCGGTTTTTAAAAGCTCACGTTTATGTTCGAGGGCAAACTTTCCAAACCGAGAAATCTGTTTCAAAATTGCTGTTGTGTTGAAATTCATCTTTTGTCTCCTTTCACATCAAAATATTCTGAAGAACTGTCGGTTTTTCAAGTTCATAAACAAGATTACGAATCAGCAGTTCTTCTTCTTTTGTCACATATCCTTTAAGCGTATGTGAATACTTCTTTTTCCACGGTGAATAAATATCAATCACCTGTGGTGCTTCACCAGTCACTTTCAAAAACGCATCATAATATCTTTTGAATTTCACATCATCGAAAGTGCGGATAATATACTGTTTTTTATCGCCCATGCAAGTCTCCTTACATTGAAATATAATCCGCATGCGGAGCAAACGGATAATCGATGATGTAATATGGGCTACCTTCCTTGTCGTGGCACAGAATATGCTTAAAATCGATCCACTGATAACCATAAGTTGATTCCGCATAATCACACCATCCGAGATCTTCATCTGAACAATCGCTAACCGGATTGCCCCAAGCATCTTCGGTTAATGCAAGTTCGCCTTTCTTGAACCGATTAAAATTAGCAAGAGAAAGCCATTCACCAAACGAGATGTAGCCCCTCAGTTTCATCTGACGATTTGCCGTATATTCTGCTTCAAGAATCTCGGAAACACTTGCAATTGTCCTTGCTCCGGTTGTGTCATCGATCCATAAGAACTTGTTTTCCGGAATATCATGCGGAATTACCGGTTCAGGATGCATGTTCTTACGAAGCTTGTCCATGTTTTCCTTACCGACAAAATCCTCAACATCCTGCATCATCTGCTTGCGCTTCTTTTCATTAAAGACTGATTCCGCCGCAAGTGCCGCAATCGTCCCTGCATCTTTATAATGGGATGCGCCACTGCAGACAATCGACCCAACGGTCGCGCCAGCCGGAACGGCCACGTTTAACAGCCATTCTTTAGGTGTCTTTGACGGATTCACGCCTTCTCTTTTTCCTGCACGATATGCAGTGATTGTCGCAACACCCGTTAAAAACCAAGACGAACCAGTTAAAATGCTTGATCCGTGTGCATTCCAAATGTGACGAATGCTTTTAGTTGTGCTTGAAATAATGCCCATGACCTATCTCCTTTCAAATATCATGCAAAAAAGAAAAAAGAAGCAATTAAGCTTCTTCTATTGCTACTTTTTCAGACTTGTCAGTCTTTCTGAAATGCCAGATTAAACCACCGATTACTGCTGCTGTAACAACAACTGTAGATGTGATAATAATTGCCTTTTTCATGTTAGGCCCTCCTTGTCCATTAATAGAGCCAAATTTTTCGCGAACTCTAGCAACGTTCATCCTCGTCCCAGAGTTCTTCAAACCATTTGACATCTTCAGGGTCTTCTATATCGTCATAATAGACAAATCTTGCGACAAGATCATCTCCATCAATTACCGGACCGAATTCTGCATGTTTTGGGTCAGTCGTGTGAAAACAATCTACCTGACACGACGGCCTTGTGCGGCATGCTCTTTTGCGATCACAAACATATGCAATTCGATGATTATGAACAGCTGAGCGCACAACGGATTCATTCAGATGCATTCTTGTTTTCGTCCTCAATGACCTGCAATCGTACGCCAAGTCTTCCGATTTTGTTCTCGATCTTCGCAAACGCAAGACCCGCTCTTTCAGAGTCTTCCTTAAAACACTTGTCCAGATACTCGAGATCCTCAATGACGGTATCAACACGAGCATCGAAAATATCAAAGTTCTGATTATATTTTGCATTCATGGCTTCGCACCGGTTATCGAGCTTCTCTTCCAGTGCGTAATGCTTATCGATGAGACGATACAGAACATATCCAATTCCAAAAATAAAAAGAGCCATCATTACGACGGCAAACCATAACCAACCCATAATCATTCACTCCTATAAATTGTATTTCCATTTATTCTACTTATTTGTGCTTCAATGTGCTTTTCCGTTACTACATTAGATACCGTGATAGGCCATTTTGAAGAATATAATTCTGGAAAATGTCCTTTTAACTTTCTTATGAAAGCCGCAGCGTCTTTTGCGTACACATCATCGTTAAAATCGACGATCACAAAATACGGAGGGAATCTCCGATCAACGTCGCCTCGGGCTGTGCAAATTCTAACACTTTTGACGAGACTGTCTTTCTCATTCTCCTCTTCTATAGCCTTCTTAAAAGACTCAGCGAGCTCATAATCGTCATTTGAGAATGAAAAACGCCTCCAAACCTGAACTTTCGGAGGTTTCACATACTTTATTTTAAAATATTCCCAATCATCCGGAGTCATGTCCACAGGATAATACTTCTTAACACCAAGTATCTTAATTCTTTCTGGAAATTTATAATGGTGATTAACCTGAAAACTTGGACGCTTGATGCCATATTTTTCACAAAATGAAGTAAGATCGATTACTTCTTCGCCATCAATTGTTATTGTCATTTAGTTTTCTCCTCTATGCTCTAATCTGCAATTGCTGATTGCTTCAAGTTCATCCTTAACCTGCTCAAGACAAGAATCAATATCTTCCTGCGTGAGTTCACCAGCATAATAGTAGATGAACTGAAGAATATCACCGACAAGACTGGACATTCTTGCCGATTTTTCAATATCATCCACTATATAATAATTGTTATGGTTCATTTCTGCCTCCTAATGTTCATGCTTTCAAGTATGCCTGCTTTAATAAATGCTTCTTTCGATTCCTTGTTAACCAAATTATCGAGAATAGAATTCGCATCATTCGGTGAATTTGCTATGTCTGCAAGAATTTCGCGAGCTTTGTAATCTTCTTTGGTCGTATTCCAAGCAGCCTTTGTCGCTAGAATATCATTTTTACAATACTCCTCAACAAGATCCAATCGACCTTCCGGTATTTTTTTAAATACTTTTTCGAGTGGTGTGCCGCGTTTTTGAAACGTATAGAATATCAGATCATAATCGTCCGTAAAATCTTCCGGATTCCCTCTCTGCGCTATGCCGCCTTTGCACAAACCACGCTCTAAAATGTCAAGAACAACAGGCGCATAAGCATATGTGCCTAAATACTCATCGGCTAATTTGTCATTGAGTAAAATAAGACCTGCTTTTCTATCTCCGCCGTCTTCCCAATATCTTACAAGAATCCTATTCTGACTTATACGGATATTCATCTTTCCTCCTCAAAAATACCAATGATGCGGTCAAAGAAAAAGTTATGCTCGTCCCAATTGCCACTTCCCCCAACACCGCATGAACTTAATTCGACGGGTTTCTTGAGGTAATATAACGCTTCATAATCGGATGAGTCATAATGTTCTTTTGGATGCTTATCGCAATATTTTGTGGTGAATTTTTTGCCAAATTCAGAGAGCTTTATGAAAGTCTCCCTGTCATATGAAACTTTCATTTTATCCTCCTATATATGCGGCATATATTATGATTGCCAATATACCGTCAATATATCTGCGGTCCTTGATTGCTCTATACAATATTGAACCACAGCAAAAACCTATGATTACGCGTACAGATATCATTTTTCTATCCTCTTTGCCCGCATGTAAACGCCGTCACAGTCTTCTAGAATTTCCATTTTCAGATTTAAGGTGCCTGTGTCGTTTCTTAAGACCCTGTACTTCGTATTGTCCGCATAATAATCCAAAGAATTGGTATCCATCTCTAAACGCACATCTTTCGGCAATACACGAAACATTCGGATAACATTCTTATACTTGATCCTAACAAAACTCGGCATGCCAATTTCTAAGTCAGCAAGATCTAAAAGAAGTGCCCCACAATATGAGCATTTCGCGCCTTCAATCGGGGCTCCACAATTAGGACAGTTTGTAACATCCTCAACCGATTTCATTTCTAGGATCCTCAGATGGAGTATCGAAAGATGCAGTTGTTACACCATAAACAGAATTACTGGCGGCTTTTAATGCCTCCTTAAACGCCTTTGACCGCGATGTTTTATCAACCAGCTCTGCAATGGCTGTTTTGATTATTTCATCGCGATTTTCTTCGACAAGCTGCTTAACGGCTTCAGATACTAATTCTTTATAAGAATCTTTTTTCCAATATCCATCCAGGTTAAGAGCCGATGTGGCGTCTTTGACGAAATGCTTGTAAATATCATTGTAAAGGCCGTCCTCAACTTTCTTCTTGATGGCCTCATCATCAATGGATATTCCGAACTGCACAATATGTTCCATCATTCTTCTCTCCTTTCGACTGACGGAACGCACCTATTCTCAAACTTCTTATAAGCGTCAAGATACCATTCGCGTTTATCTCCGTTATAAGTCAATTCGTAATACATTCCATCATAGAGACTGCTTGAAATAAGGAATTTCAAGTTCTGCAATGTCTTGCATTTCCATACTGTATATACATCGAATTCTGGTGTAGCATCTGATTTATCTAAATGCTCTTTTATATATGTTCTAACAATTTCAAGTGCTTTATTTTCCATTATTCTTCTCTCCTTTCACCGTCCATCTTTGCGCCGCAACATGGACAGTAATCCGTCAGAAACTCGTCGTCTTCTGCATTTAATGCATCTTCACCGCATACGGAGCATTTCATTCCGGAATCATACCGCCATCCGTCAATAATAATTTTCTTCGGAATCCACCTGCCATGTCTGACAGGCTCTGCATCTACTGTCGGTGCTTTCTTTACATCATTTATGGCTGCATATGTTGCCATCTTAAAAACAAAATCTTCCATTTGTTCTGCGTCCGCTTCCCATTGCTCAATTAGCGTATCTGTGTCTATCAATCGCATTCATCGTCTCCTAAATCATATTCTTTTAGCTTTTCGATGAACGCTCGGAATCCGTCAACATCGACTATCCATCCGTATCGTGGGCTTGTGCCATATTCGCCATACAGCATCACAAGAATCATCCACACGATTTGTAACTGCGCTTTGAAATACGGATCTATATCCATATAGAAGTACGGTTCTGTAATCTGTTTGTATTTATTCGGCTGCAGGTCTGCCCATGATTCGACTACACCGAGCAGTCCGTTGTACCACAACGTTGTGGCAATCGCTTCTTCTATGGTCATTTTTCTTCCTCTTTTCTATAACGGTTTATACAGGCCGTTAATTTACAGAAACCATTGATGGTAGCAAACGGGCACGCCACCTGTTTGCTTGCACACCAGTATTTTTCAAAAACATCGCCGGTTGTCATTCTTCTTTCCTTTCTGCCATGAAACAGTATCCGTTCTCGCTGGTCTTACAACCGTTGCCCCATTTTGTACAGATTTCGTGAGCCGCAATGAGCGGTACTCCATCTACACGTTTGGCTTGATCATATACGAAGTATTGGCAGTCCTTGCATAAAATATGCTTGGTTTTAGGATGCTCACTGATCCAACTAAGCCATTCAAGAATATCAATGTTTTTGCCGGTATTAGTGAAACCTCCGGGATTGCAGTTCTCGCAAGCGCCGTCTTCCCACACAACAAAAACATTGCCAGGAATAAACCCGACAAGTGTATCGGCCGTACTTAATGCAGTAACGACACCATACACTCCGAATTCATCCCTGACAATATCACCAGGTTTAAATGTCGTCATAGTCACCATTAATGGCCCTTTCTTTGTCGTTTGCGTAACTAACGAGCGTACAACGCACTGTTTCTAAACAATCATCAATGTCATCAAAACTGAGTTGCGACGCGAAATAAGAAATTGCACTTAGAATATCAGAGGTCAACTGAAATTTTTCAGACAGTACAGCCAGATTTTTTTCGTCTGTGGTATTTTTGAAATCAAAATTGTTCGCCATATTTATCAGTACCTCCCCAGTTCTTCAACATGCGAAAGAATTTGACGCCTAAAATATGAATTGTCACAATTTGAAGCGATTTTTGAGAGTTGTGTAATAGCTACGTTTATTTCTTCAGGTGTTGCATCATCACAGAGATTATAAATATCGTCCGCCATTTGCATCTGAAAATAAGCATTATCTTCGTTGCAAGCGCCTTCTCCGATAGCAATAATGCTATTCATTCTCGGTGTGTTATTATCATCTACTGTAATTGACTCCTCGTTTTTGAGTTCATCCATCGTTTTATACGCAACATCAGAAACAACTTCCAGTACTCCCCACAGTCCTTTAAAGAATCCCATCAGAATCCTCCTCTTCATCATTTTTCGTATGCGAAGTTTCCACAAAAACCCAGAAAGCACCAGCCAAATATAAAAGGGCTCCTAACTCAGCCAGCTGTATCTGACTTGTCAGAAACCCTTTGATCAAACAGCCTAAACCAAGAATAAGTCCGATCATTTCCGTCGATCCTCAAAATGAATTGGCTTATGGCTTTCAATATTCCAACCCTGTGCAAGACACTCGTTGCAAGGATCTTTTGTTTCTTCCAGTTCATAATGTTTACAAACTGGACAGTAGACTCTGAAATCAACTTCTTTTACATTCTCTTCCATAATTATCTCCTTACATACAGCATTTTCGCTTCTCCGAAATCAGGAAGGTTCTCTTCTTTGAACAAATGTGCCCTTGCCACATTATCTGAAAGACTTATATACCTCGTTCCCATTCCGTCCAAATCATATTCAACAACATACTGATGCCCGAGCTTGACCACATACATACCAAGTTCTTCGTAGTCGATTGTCTCATTCTCGACTATCGCGGAAGGTAAAGTGTCTTCCTGTTTATGTTTTGTCGGATGGTTTTTAATAGCATCAAAGACAGGAGTAATGCCGATTTTTGTAGCATATTTTGAAATGGTTTCTTCAGAAAACATATATCTGAAACCCTGTTTTCCTCTCCACTCCTCAATGTTATCGGGAATCAAAATATTCTTTTTGATTGCTTTTTTAATCCGATAGTCGCTTAATCCGAGAATTCGTGAGGTATCTACTGTAGAATACATTTTCGTTTCTTCCATGTCTGTCTCCTTTCAAACATTTACGAAAAAGAAAAGAAGCCAATAATGACTTCTTAACGCTTCAGATCGTTCTTGAGTTCTTTTGCGTATGATACGGCAATTACCATGCCCATCAACATGCAAAGACTATCAAGTACGACCAGAACATTAATTCTGATCTTCATTATTGTCTTCTTCCTTTTTGTCGTCCGGGGAAACGACTTCCCAATGTACATACGAACCATCCGGAATCGCGCCATAGTTACCAAGGTTCTGTTCTTTACCATCAGTAATAAATGTAGCGCATGAGGTCCTCGTGGTTTTGGCAAGATGCCGTAATGTTGACGCTTCTGTTTCGCGTCTAATGCCTTTTACAAACATTGTGCATCCGCCTAAAATTCCGAGAAGCCCAAGCATACCTTCGATACAACCATTCGCTATTTCACGATTCGTGTCATATTTAGCCATTTTAAGCCCTCCTTTTCGACCATCATAGGAACCAAAATATCTGCGAGTCTAAAAGTCCCAGGTATTACCATCAAGTAATGTTTGCTGTTCGCCATACGTTACTTTTTTGTAGAGTTGAATATCAAGGACACCACGCGGATCGCTCGCAATCAGTTCGTCCCAAACCTTCTTGATTCCTTTTTCGCTGTTTCGAGAAATGTATCTTGTATGACTTTTCCTGCTTGTGTCCTTCACAACAAGTAACCACATATGCCCTCCTTAAATATCATGAAAAAGAAAAGAAGCCAATAATGACTTCTTTAGAATCCTAAATCTTTTTTGGGATTCTCTTCTTCATTATTGTCTTCCTCCGGTCTTTTTTTGGTCCATTCGACGATCATTCCTTCCGGAATTTCGCCAACGTCGACGAAGTTGTGCTCTTCGTTGCCAAAATGAACAACCGTGGCCTTGTTCCTCCGTCCATTCATTGCAATCTGTGAAATCGTAGACGCCTCTGTCCATTCAGACGTCCCTTTCAGAATTGCAATAAGACTTGCGTACAAGCCAAGTGCTCCTCCGGCAACTTTCAACATACCCTTCATTGTTTCCTTATTGACATCATATTTAGTCATCGTATAGTCCTCCTTTGACCATCATAGGAACCAAAATATCCGCGAAAAAAGAAAAAGAGCATCATGCTCTTTCGGTACGTGCCGTGTGCGATTCTCTCTCAAATTCCTTGAGTGGAAGCAGTGTATACTCATATTCTAATTCCATGATTCTTAAATGAGTCTCTTCCATCTCTTTATAGAACTTAAGTAAAGACTGCGCACGACGAACGCTTATACCGTCATACATGATCTCTTTTTGCAACTTGGTCGCCATATTTCCTCCTTTATATGTCTTCATTAAAGGATAGAAATACTTCGCGTTTAGCCAAATATCATTGAAAGAATTGTGTCAATCAGAGACTTATTACGATGGTACGCTCCTTCGAGTCTACGTGCGGCATAATAGCCGTTACGGGCTGTTTTGACACCTTTTTCAACATTCTTTTTTGCCTTGATGCGGCGAGCAATATCTGCCTGATCAACATGCACCAACGCATCGTCAAACGCTTCGCGATAAATATCATTTTCCATCTTGCGTTCGAGTTCTGCTTTCAGAAGTTTTCTCTGTGTACCTGCGCCTTTGCCGTAGTTCATTTTTGCTTCCATGTAACGACGCGCGTCTCTTGCTGCTTCCTTTTCAATTGGATTCATTGTTTTCTCCTTTCACACGTTCTTTTGTGTTTGTTTCATTATCAAGCGCCGAATTGCTCAAAAAGACAATCAGATCAAGACCGTTATTATCATGTCCAATGACTGTAGAACCGGACCATAAACCGGTTTTACCAATGGATTTTAGAAAATTTGTGACTTCGTATCGACAATTTTCTAGTTCGCCATAGTATTTACTTACTACATATAAACGGTTTCCGTCCGAGTCATCTACTTCTGCTTTTGTAAATGCCACGTTATGCAGCTGTCCGTGTTTTTCAAGGATGTCCAGTTCCTCATCATTAAACACGCAAAAAACAATGCCGAAAACATGATCAGCGATAGCAACTTTGAGATAGTCTCCTTTGTAGTTAATTGTTTCTTCCATAAGGTCTCCTTTCGATTTAAAAAAAGAAAAAGACGTGCAATTAGCACGCCTTATCGGCAATATCCATAAAGCCTTCCCAGGTATGCTGGTCTGTCGTGAACGACATCCAGCAATAGGTACAATCGTACCTAAATGTTGGTTCGTTCATCTTTCCAGCGCGCTGAGCGCGATACAGATAATTTGCCAGATCAGTGCAAACCGCATTGTCTTTTTCGATCCTGTAAACATATGTCTTCATTATTATTCCTCCTTATATGTTTATATCTTCCATTAAAGGAGGCAAATAATTCGCGAAATCGTATGTATATACGAAATATCAGAAAAAGAAAAAAAAGAGCATTACGCTCTTCTTTGCAGCAGCACGGTCAATCGATCATTTAAATCCATTGAATGTTCGATGCGCTCACGAATGTCTAACCACGTGCCCATATCAAGCTCGTGTCGATCATACATTGCATCGATTCCTCCAATGGTCAATGCATCAACCGACCACATTCTTGCTGCTAATTTTAAGCATTGTTCTCTTTTACTCTTGTGTTTCTTGTAAGTTCTAATCATTTCACTTACCTCCCATTAACGGAGCAAAATACTTCACGAAAAAAAAAAGAAGCTTATTTAGCTTCTTCTATCTGCGTTGCCATGCCCAGAAATGCACATGCTAACAAGATACCCCAGACCATCATGTCAAGGGATCCGCAATAGACACCTCCAATAGCAATTATCGCAAATATAATTCCAATTACTGCTTCCATCTTTTCTCTTTGAGGGACGCTAACCATTTATGGTCCCTCTCTCCTTTCATTAAAGGAGCAAAATATTACGCGATAAAAAAGAAAAGAAGCTTATTCAGCTTCTCGTTCTATTTTTCTTATTACATATTCGCATTGTAATAAACGCAATAGCGAGATATTCTATTAGATAAAATGCAACGTCTTCTACTTTTTTCATCTTCATTTCCTCCATTAAAGGAAGACATTTTTATGCGATTAAAAAAGAAAAAAAACCGAAGTTAATCGGCGTTAATCCAAGTTACTTCGGATTCCGATTTCTTCGATTTTTTCAGGTTCTCAATGACCTTCTTCACCAGATTACGCATCTGTTCGTATCCAACAACCAGACCATACAGAGCACCATAGGCTCCAATCTTGATCATTGCGACAAACATTGTGAACAGGTTCATAATAATTACAAAAATTGTCATTTCACTTACCTCCCATTAACGGAGCAAAATACTTCGCGAAAAAAAGAAAAGAGGTGAAAAATCAACCTCTTACATCATTAGTACCAGCCCGACGATAATAATCCCGATCGGTCCGCCAACTGCGAAACCGAGTGCCGCCATTACGCCAGCGAGTATGATTCTGCCAAGATTAGTCTCTTTCATCATCTCTTTCCTCCTCGATGAACAATAATCTGTTACTCATCTGATCCATTTTGCTGTTGATACTATCAAGTGTTGTCAAAACATATGACATACAGATTAGTATCAAACTAAGTATGAATAAAACTATATAACTCATGTTCACCTCCATATACTGAGTAAAAATATCTGCGAAAAAGAAAAAAAAGAACCTTAACGGTTCTTCTTCGATTCTGACAGGTCGCCGATTATCCATGCCAACAGGACAACCGCCGCGACAAACGCTACGAATCCACCCATTAGTTGGGCGACCGAATATCCAACGATACCGATTGCACCAAGCAATAATGAGATGATTCCAAACAATATCGCAGCCAGTACTGCTACGACGATGCCGACGACCAGCCAGCCGAAGCCAACCGTAATGTTCTTAATAAATTTAAGCATAAGCTCACCTCCATATATGGACAGAAATATCACGCGAAAAAGAAAAAGAAGCATTTAAGCTTCTTCTGTTACTCTGCTACGTAGTCAATCACGGCGTTTATTATTCCACTGAAGGTCAAGCCAACCAAACCGACGACCAACATGTGGTACAGTCTCGTATACATTCGGATATCATACAGAGATATTTCAAAAATCTCTGCCACCTTGAAGTATCCATACATATAATACTTACCAATAATTGTTGTCATGTTATTGACGATAATCCAGTGGGTTAGTAATAAACTTGCTGCGATAACAACAAGCTCTGTAACATAGATTAAAAATTTCTTCATTTTCTTTTTTTGGGAGATAATTCTTCAATCTCCCTTCCTCCATTAAAGGAACAAAATATTACGCGATAAAAAAGGAGAACGCAATATCTTGCTAAGTTCTCCCATACGCCCATATTCCTATGAGCGCCAATATAGCAAATATAATCATTTTCTTTCTCCTTTCATTATAGGGCGAAAAAAATAAGCGAAAAAAGAAAGCCCGCAAATATCTTGCGAGCAATCGGACTACAGGTTATTCTTGCCAAACGATGGAAGATGCTGTTTGGCGAAATCGGCTACTGATTTGGAACATACATGATCCTCATCCAAACCATACGCGACCAGCGTGCCGCCTACACCGAGCAGTGTGACACCAACCTTGAACACGCCGCCAACAACTGTTGTGACGATTGACGTGACGGAGTTGCGCTTGCTCAGTTTTTCCTCCGACGCTAACTTCTGCTCCTGCATCTTGGCATCCTGTTCCTTCTGCAAGAGTGCGTTTTCAAGTTCCTTGATCCTGAGCTCTGCTTCGCGCTGCTTCTGCGCTTCTGCAAGTTCAAGTTCACGGCTCCTGAGTTCCGCATCTCTCTGCTTCTGGGCTTCAAGTACCTCGATTTCACGAGCTTTAATATTAGAGTCTTTCGTTTTCTGAGCGTTCTCCAACTCCATCTTTGTCCAATCGCTAATCATCTTGTTGACGTCGATTAAACGTTCGATAGTTGCGCCATACCCCTGTGTGGCAGGCTCGAGTTCCGCAAGTTTGGTCGTGAGTTTATCACGCTCCATTTTTAGTGCCTCGATTTCGAAACGATTCATTTCCATAAGACATAATCTCCTTTCTGTCCATATAGCGAAGAAAAATATCTGCGAAAGTATCTATGTAATCAACGTTTTCTCTTTTTAAGAATTACCGCCTGTGCAGTATTTCCGAAGTTATGCCTTGGACGTGCATGTGGTCGGCGAGAATTTGTCACAGATACGCGCTCTACTTTAGCCTGTGCCGTCTGTCCAGAACCATGTCTCGGTCTGGCATGAGGCTTGTTTGCATGCTTTTGATATGTTGAATTGATATAGTTAATGAATTCGTCGTCTTTTCCTTCTTTAATCTGTGTGGCGTTTGTATATCCTTTTTTGCTCATGTATTCAAGAATATCATGTCGCATCTGTTCAGCATGCTTTTTGTCCATTTCAAGAGACGTAGACATCTGGGTAGAAGAAAGACCGATTGTGCCCTCTTCGGCATAATCCGATGACGGGGTCGGCTGCGGTCCATGCCGATATCTATCCAGTTCTGCCTGCGTATAGAAATATCTGTATTTTCTACCGTTTTTGATACGGTAAATATACTTGTGTGATCGTGCCATTTTTACTCCTCGTTCTTAAATTCGAAATCGTCCAGATATACTCCATCACCGAGCTGCGCTGTCGGATCTACCTTGACGGTGACCTTCTTCTTGGTCTTCAGATCTTCCAGTGCGGTATTAAAGCTCATACGATAAATATCTTTGTTTGGATTTGTTGTATCGATCAGCAGCGTGCCGTCCGTACCTGCTTCAGGAATACCGGCAATACTTGTCAGAATCGAAGCAATAGCAGCGACAATCGCTACGGAAAATGCATACTTCCAGTCAATCTCATCGACTGCCTTGCCAACGACCACAACACCAAGCATCGTCTGTGCAAAGGTCTTAATGGCTCGGATAGCAGCAGCCTTAAGCCAGTCTTTGTTCATTACATTTTTCATAATTAACTCCTTTATGCTAATATCAACCTTGAAAGGAGGTTGAAATGACCGCATTTAAATCAAACAACGGCACCTGGTATTGTTCGTTCCAGATAAAAGAGAACGGAATATGGCGCCATATCACAAAACGCGGTTTCACTACTAAAAAAGAAGCAAAAGAGTACGAAAATATCATTCGCACTCAACAGAAACCACCTACATTGTTAACATTTATGCAGATGGTGGAACGATGGGAGAAGCACTTACAATGTTCTCCCGGATCAATCAGGCAGCATAGAGAGCACTTCAATATACGCTTTGCTGAACTCAAGGATAGAAATATGTCTGACATAACGAAAACGGATCTGCTTGAGTGGCGGGCGTGGCTCTCTACACAACCCTACGCTACAAAAACAAAGAACTGCACAATCACTTACGTAAAAGGCGTCTTCAAATTTGCAAACGATCTATATGACATGCCAAACGTGGCTTCCGTCCTTACCCGTCTTAAAAAGACGAATGAGGAAGTCATGGAAGAGTTCGACGTATGGACCCCGGATGAGTTCAATCAGTTCATTGAATATGTCGAGGATCCAGAATATCAATTGTTCTTCAAGTTCCTATTTTGGACAGGTGTTCGTCGAGGCGAAGCTATAGCCCTTCAGAAGACCGACGTGGTCGACGGATGGGCAAATATCAAGTATTCCCAGAGAGAACAATGTAAAGGGCTACAGCCTACCAAGACAAGACAACGGCGTCGAATTAAACTTGATGACCAACTATACGCAGAAATAAGGAAGAAGATAGATGATCAACAAGGGTGCTATGTATTCGGGGGTCTGAAGAGTCTGACGCCGACATCTATAGACAAAAAGTTCAAAGACGCTATTAAAAAGTCCGGAGTGAAAAATATCCGCCTCCACGATTTACGTCATTCGCATGCTACGTGGTTGATCAATAACGGAGTGAACATTGTCGCAGTTAGCAAGAGGCTCGGCCATACAACGATCGAACAGACGTTGAAGACTTACACCCACTTGCTGGAAACCTCTGACCAAAATATGCTCGAGAAAATCAACGAGTATAAACTCGCAAGTATGGGTTGGAACAAGGATTCGACCAACGGGGAAAATGTTGCGCAAAAGCAGCATTTTAGCAACAATTCGTCAGCAACAAATATCACAGTTCAAATCCCTGTTCCTGCGGAGAAAGAAAGCTAGAGCCAGTGTGCATCTAGCTTTTTAAATATCATTGGGTTGTTGCGTGGGTTGGAGACAAGTTACGATTCAGATGGAACCGGAACGTTATAATTAATTGTCGCGTTAATTGCATCCCACGGAGCACCGGCTACAGCCCCTTCAGCAAAGCCGCAGTTGATGACTAGATTTGAAGATGTGTTAGCAAACGCATTGCCGCCAATACTTGTGCACGAAGCACCGATATAAACGTTCGTTAATGAAGTACAATTACCAAATGTAAAGTCGCCAATATTTGTTACACTCGGTAGATTGATATTTGTTAATGTACTGCAACCACTAAATGCACCGTCACCGATATTTGTTACATTCGGTAGATTGGCGCTTGTTAATGAAGTACAATTACCAAATGCACCAGTGTCAATATTTGTTACATTCGGTAGATCGATATTTGTTAATGTACTGCAACCACTAAATGCACGGTCACCGATATTTGTTACATTCGGTAGATTGACGCTTGTTAATGATGTGCAACCACCAAAAGCACCAGTGTCAATATTTGTTACATTCGATAGATTGGCGCTTGTTAATGAAGTACAATTACCAAATGCACCGGATTTAACAGTTGTTACATTCGGCAGATTGACGCTTGTTAATGATGTGCAAGTATAAAACACACCGCTGGCAACGGTGGTGATGCTGTCGGGTAAAGTAAGATCTGTAACAGTCCTTTCAATAATGCTTTTTAAAACTGAATCATCACCGCCTCCACCAGGTTTGACCACTTTGGAAATTGCTTCAATCAAACTATAGCCTTCGCTAGCGCCGAGCTTATTGGCAATCTTCTCAATATCAGAATATCCATCGGTTGCTTCAAGTTTTTCTGCAATTTCTGCAATATAATTCTGTGCCATAAATTATTCCTTCACATATTTATAGATGTTGCCGGTTCAACCTTCAGCTTCGTAGAGATCTCTTTAAGAGTCTTTAAAATATCTTCTTGATAGTTGTACATTTGTTAACTCCTTTAGGCAGTTGGGACCTCAATAGACCCTTCTTCGATTGGCTTAATATGCAAAGCATTATCGCTATCAATGTGCCAACCAACCTCAATCAAATTCATTCCATTGAGTGACGGATAAATAGACTCGATTCCCCTGAAACTAAAGAACACCGAGGCTTTTACTCCATATTCCGGGTCTTCCGGAGTGTAGGACATAATGAATACGTTCAATACACTAACCGTTTTATCGGTGTTTATAAACTGGACAATAGGATTATAAGCTCCGTTTGAATATTTAGTATATAAATCATACGCCGTTTGAAATGTCATCTCTTCTACAATAGGATATAACTTGCTTGTTTCATCATCATATCTAGACTTTATAATAATACGGTCAATACTGTCTGAAGATCCACCTCCAGATCCTCCACCTGATCCGTTCTTCAGAGCATTAGAGATCTTCTCGATATCAGAATATCCTTCTGTCACGCCTAATGTCTCAGCAATTTCTGCAATATAATTTTGTGCCATAAATTATTCCTCAATCAAAATATGTAATATAGATATCCATCTTTGTTGGCGTCGCCGGGGCTGGTGCATTTAATACGACGTTGTAACCTGAAGGCTTGCTGTCGCTTTGTTCGCAGTAGTGAATTAAACAGAAATACACCGCGTTGATACTAGCAAGATCGATTGGAGTAGTTATATCATCTGCTGCTTTATAATAAGGATGCCCGTACCCGACTAGTTGATTTACAAGTTTTGAGTCCTCATATGCATAAAAATTAATGAATATTCTCTGCTTGTTTAACACGGCTGTTGCAATATCATCCCATGTATGATCGCATGTTGGATCGCCAAGCGGGGAATAATCTTCTCCATCGACGTGCTGTACCACTGCTATCGTTAAATCCGAGGAACCACCTCCAGATCCTCCACCTGATCCGTTCTTCAGAGCATTAGAGATCTTCTCGATATCAGAATATCCTTCTGTCACGCCTAATGTCTCAGCAATTTCTGCAATATAATTTTGTGCCATAAAATATTACCCCTGTATGTGTTTCTCTTTCATTGCATCAAAAAGGCGGTCGCCTGTGTGGTTTCCGCCTAATTTATTATAGACTCGGTGTGTCTGCTCGATGTCAGACCACTCCGCTGCGGGAATACTTTCCTGGAACTCATAGGTTCCGTAGTATTCGTATAGCTGCTTTCTTAAAAGACAGACCATACCTTCGGCAATGGCCTCGTCTTTATCCTTATCTTCTTTTTTCTTAACAACAAGACTCTGTATCTTTGCGTACAGAAGTCCAATAATAATGCCGACAACTGTTGAATAAATTGGCATCAGCCAAGGCTGTAATGTGTCCATTGGTATGGTCCTTTCTTAAATGTCTTACAGACCGTATTTAGCGATGAATCTCTTGTACTCAGCCGAATTGCCAAATCCATTCAGAACAACACTTCTCGGCTGTCCAGCCTTCAGCTTATTCATCCATGTCTTCTTGCCTGAAGCATCTGGTTTACGGTTCAAATATCCAAGATAGCAGTCTGTAATAAACTGCTCGTCAGATGTCTTCTTACGTGTATATTCTTTGGAATTAAAGAAAGAGGCAACCACATTCTTAGGAGCAACTCCATTTTCAATTGCCTTTGTCCACGCGGAAAGTCCTCCGGAGTCATATTCACGTTTCATAATATTCTTGTACAGGAGTTTCACGTAATTTGAGATGTTGGTTGTGTTAACAAAGATTCTCGGACGGAATGCGCCGCAAATATCAAGCGAGATCGGACCGGTTGAGAATCCACGGAATGTGCCCTGATTCTCGGAGAAAATCTGTCCTACAGTCTTGAAATTATTTGTGTAGCCAACAAACATTCCGACATGGGAAGACGGACACGATCTGGATCCAATTGCCCAGAAGCACCAGTCTCCCGGACGCAGAGCCTTCGGATTGGTAATATACTCAAAATATTTGTTCCATCCCTGCTGATCACGGTACCACCAATATCCATCAGCCCAGTTAGTTACTGTAATCTGAACAGGATATCCAGCCCATGCACAGAACTGCTTGAAGGCATCTACGCACTGGACGTTAGCAAATCCATCATAGTCGATAGATTTGCCCTTGTACTTGTCAATAAACTGCTGCGGTGTTTTTGCCATATAGGCCCTCCTTTTGACAAATAAGTTTCAAATATCAAAAGGGCCCTATAAGCCAACATAGCAAGTTTAAGCCTATAGAGCCCTATTTCAATGTATTAAAATACGTTTTGAACAAATATCACGACAATAAAGTGTCAATAGCCGATTGCAAACCATTCAACGGTCATGCTTGCTCCAGCCGGATTATACTGAGAAATCTGAAACTGCGATTTACTTGTTGCCTTAACTGCAATTGTACTTACAGCTCCGAATCCGACCTGATTTGATGTTGCCCACATGGCAAGACACTTTGTACCGAACGCGGTAGTGAATGACTTTGTTTGTGTTGAATTATTCGGTACGCTTAGTGAGCCCCACTGAATCATTGTCCCATCCGGGAATTTATAACTGTTATCAGTTCTTGTGAATGTTCCAGATATCTTTGCAGCAGTGAGAGCCGGTATGCGATCAACACCAAAAGTTCCAGAGTTGATTTTCGCAGCATCTAAGTTTGGTATTCTGGCTGCTGCAAATGTACCAGATCCGATGACGCCGGCAGCAAATGTCTGATTCGTTGTTCCGCCGCCAACAGTACGAATATTTGTACCGCTCTTATACATTAATGATTCAAACGTTGAACCGTTAATCGTCGTTTCGCTATCCGTATCTTTAATGCCGAATTTATTATGGACAATCAGATTTGGTGTACGAATTGTTTCTTTACCCATCCACAAAACAGGCATGACAGGACCGATTGAAACAACCGCGGTGTCTGTCTGCCCAAACGGATCGACAATACGAATATAAACGACCCTTGAGGCATTTACTGCAAAACCTGTAGCTTCTGTTACTGTTAATGTCCAACTGTTTTTAGTTGTTGTTATTGGATTTCCGCTCTGGGCTGTTGAAACAGATGGATAGTTACTGGTCGACTTTGCATATTTCAAAAGATCCTTTGTTACAAGCGGTGTACTGGTAGTTTTCGTTGTCGCATTGTAATAATACGTTCCGTTTACAGTAAGCGTAAGGTTACTTGCTGCGGTATCGCTCGCTCTTGTTAATGTAATGCTGCCAATTGTTGGTGGAACATATGAATACAAAGTTCCTTCTACAGAAACAGCCGTCGCAGAGAAACCTCTTGAATCGGTCATGCTAATTGTGTATTTGGCAGATTCAGCATGTTGAATAACACCCTGATACTGTTTGTTAGATACCTGTGTCATGGTTACGGTTTTGCTTCCACAGGTGATTTTAGCACTTGCTATTGTTGCATTTTGAACCGTTGTAAATGTTACCTTAATTGTTTTTGAAGACAGTGATTTTAACGTGTTTGCAGTTGATGCTGTAATGCCCGTGGCTGATCCTGTGTCCGGTTCTGTAATGCTCCACGACGATGCTGCCGGTATTGTTGGTTTAAAGTTTGCTTCAACGGCATTGAGCGTAAACGTCGTAGTAGAAGAGCCAATATGCGTAGAACCGTTGTATGTTTTACAGGTTAGCGTACATGTATCTGCCTTCTTAGTTGTTGTTTTAGCGAACAAGCTTAAAGGAATTGTGTATTCTCCTGTTTTCGTTCCAGCGGCAACACTGATTTCGGACGTGTTTTGTCCGTTCATTGAAAATATCAGACCGTGCTTAAACGCGGTAGACGCCGTGGTAATAGTATATGTTAATTTGTTTGTCCCATTAACGTTGTATGATGTTGCATTTACTTTGATAGACGACGCTCTTGGAATTGTTGGCAATACTGCGGTTTCCTGATAAACCGACCAAATATACCTGTCGCCAAAATTCACCGTTCCGGTTACAGACTGCGACCAGGTTCCATCAGAATTATGATTTACCCAACCTTCGTTGCTGGTTAAAACATAAATTCCTTCTGTAAAAGTCTCGGATCCTCTGGTTGCGCTCGGCATTCCTGTTGCAGAGACAGTAGTCCGAACAGAGCCCATTGATCCGCCAGATAATACTCTAAATATAAACTGTCTATGAAGATATGTTCGGTTATTAGCTATATCTTGCTGTGTATACCACATCTGGTAATACAACTGAAATTTGCCATTGCTATACGTAGTAATATTTGTCGCACTTGTACCTATTGTTACAGACATTATTTACTTCCTCCCGTATAGAACCAACCTGTTCCTGAAGTAGATGTCGTCCCATCAACCTCTTTCAATGTGTATGCTTTTGCTTCATGCTTGACCATAGAGACGTTACCTGCGACAACCAATGATTTCAGTCGTGTATCTACGGATGTTACCGCAATAAGATCCGATCCGTTTTTATCACGAATAAAGAAACCGTTCGACTTCATTAATGAATATAATCCGTCCGAACTTGTTGAAACCTTCCATCCTTCACTTGTTAATACGGCTTTGACATCTTTAACATAGTTATAGACTTCGTTCCATTGCTGCCGCTCAAATCCAATACCCAACGGAGAATTAATTGTGGCGTTACGGACCGTAACTGTACCGTTCGCTGTTGTAAGCGCTTTGATAATGGCATCCAAATCGTCGCCAAGTGCTTTATATTTCTTTGCAAATTCGCTGTTGTCGTCAAGTTCTTCGCCACCGCCATAGAACGTAGTTTTCCACTCGGTAATATCTTTAATCGAATTGTCGGTGACCTCTTTATATGATGAATGCTCGTGCTGCATGGTAAGGTTTTCGCCAAAGCTAACGGGCATTAATCCTTTTACGCCATTGATGGCACTAAAGTCATAGTATTTCCAGACTTCTTTTAAACCACCTTCAAAATATATTGTTGTTGTGCTATTTGCTTTGCCAATTGGAATATACGCACGACCATTTGCCTCGGCAGAAGACAGAGGCGTTTCCGCAAATACATCTGAATCAACGGTAAAGGTCTTGCCGTCAAGCGACAATCCGCCAACTAAGAATATAGACGCGTTGTTCGTGACGGTTATTCCGGATTTATTGTTTCTAAGCGGGACATTGCCTCTTAAAATATAATTGTTTGTTCCGGTTCCATTTGCTGCAATTGCAGACTCAGAGAAGAGAATCGGATACGACAAATCAATCGTGGTTCCAGAATCTGTACCATATTTAATGGTTTCATAACCGGCACTTGTGCCACCAACAATGGTATTTGCTGTGATTGCCGTCTTTGCTTTTATTGCGCCTGTATATTTGACGTGATCTTCCGTGCTCAAAGCAGTTACAGTTGAAGACGTAACATGTTTTGCTGTTAACGCTGGATTGTATATCTCCATTCCCGTAAACGCCATTTCAGAACCCGGAGAAATAAAGGTTCCAAGAATAATATCCGTCGCTACGGCCCACGTCCATGCTTCTACGGACTGACCTGTTGTTGAGGCATTGATGCCTTTTGACGAGTATTTCCATCCTCCGTTATACCAAACAAGATAATTTGTTCCGGTTGTTGCCGTTGCAGAACCGAGTCGTTCTACAACGTAAATTGGAATATTTGCAGGGATGAGTGTGTTTGGGTTGATACAGCCCTTTGCAACCGTTCGTTTTGTGCCTTCAAACATTACCCAGCCATTGGCGTCTGATGCTTTGCCGGTTGTCTGATCATAGGCGCAAATATAGCCTTCACCCAGATTTGCTTTGGCAAATGAGTCATAATTCCAAAGGATTGTGTATCCGTTTGTTATTCCGGAGTCTCCCTTGTCGCCTTTATCGCCCTTATCACCTTTGTTACCTTTATCGCCCTTATCACCTTTTGCGCCAGTTAATGCAAGGGCATAAGAGAATGTCATTGTAAATGTCTTACCATCCACGGTGACCGGGATAGAAAGTGTGCCGTTATGAGTTGCAAAGCCAACAAGAGCTTTAACTGTAATTTTAGCCGTTGTAGATCCATTATTCGAAATAGTTGCCGTTAAAGTTGAGGAAGTTCCAGAAATAGTGCCAATCGTTGCGCCCATCTGGGTTATTCCCTTGTACGCAACAACTCCAATTTCTGTTACCTGTTCAGTTACTACAGCGGAAGTACCAGCAGCAAACGTGTGCGAATCGTTTGTAAGGATAATGGTATATGCGTCTTTACCATTTGTTCCGTTAGTGCCGTTTGTACCATTTTTACCATTTGTTCCGTTTGTGCCATCTGTACCATCACTTACGACTGGAACGGTTTCCTGATCCAGCAATGTCGTAAGTCCACCGGCCAAATATAAAGAACCTCTGACAAATTTAACCCCAGAAGTTAGTGTATATGAATGAGATGCTTCGTTAGAACTACTCTGGTAAACCGATGTCCATTCGGAACCATTCGTAGAAGTCTCGATTTTGAATCTTCCAGAATAGTTTTTCATGGCGTTTGTTCCGGTTTGTGATTTACCACTAAATGTTATGGATGCAGGACTAAACGCCTTAGCTTTTGTATAAACAACTGCTGCAGCCGAGCTTATAATGCTATAACTCGTTGAATCAGAGCCGTTTCTACCCTGATATGCTACTCCGTAAGCCACAGAAGTATCCGAGAAAGTCGTCTTTGTCCATAAATATTTTCCTGGATCAACTTCGACAGGGTTTGCCGACCATGTTCCAGTTGGCGGAGTTGTGGCGGATGTTCCTTGCTGGTATTCGATCTTACTAACTTTAACACTTGTTCCAGCTTCACCATGTTCGCCGTTAACGCCTTGTCTTGAATAACTGTATGTTACAGTGTCTTCATAAGATGCGTCCGTATAATCGGTAATGGTTCTAACCCATAAATAATCCCCCTGTGCTAAATCAGACGGGATCTGATTAGACCAAGTCGATGGCATAATAGATGAGCTTGTAGATTTTCCATAAGACACAACAACCGAGTTAATGCCTACGCCATCGTGGCCGGGAAGGCCATCAGCGCCATTTACATCGGTGCGTCCAGGACAATATACTTTTCCGTCCGCTACTCTCTGAACGTAATAATAGAATCCATCATAGAATATAGAGTCACCACGAATAACCTCATACTTATTGCCGTCATAAAGATCAGCAACATTAAATATCCATGGTTCCGAACCAGTTGGAGCCTTCAGACCAACCCAAAGTCGAGTCGTACCGTCTCTTGCATCCTTACCCTGGATTTTGGAGAATTTATAGACTGTCGGATCAGATAAATCAGGATTCTTTGCAAGTTTGTTATAAGCAACACCGATGAACTTCTTTCCATTCGGATCTAAGCTAATACCTGCTCCGTAAATATCATCGGCGTAAACGATCCATGTATATAGCTGTTTTAATCTTTTCTGCGCCCAGACCTGAAAATCATTTGCAAGTTTTTCTACCTGTTTTGAGATGCCAGAATCTTTTAATATAAAGTCGCCAAGTGTGGCTTCCACATTGTTTTCACTTTCGTGTTCTTTAATTTGCAAAAGGCGTGCAGATAAATATAATTCCCCTTCGTCATCGACAATATACACTGTATCGCCTAAATCGACACCGTCCGGAAGCGAACCAAGAATTTTAACCTCGTAATTTACTGCAACATCACTGTGCTGCTTTAAAAACAAAAGCGCACGAATTAATAGTTCTTCTTGTGATAAAGTATCATAAGTAAAATCCTGTACAATATGTCCGTTATCTGATCCCTGTTCAACCTTATAGCGGCTCCATTTTGACAACGCAACACGTGACATGAGTCGTCCGCTTGTCTGATCAACATAACAATCGCCATCGTCGTATGAATATCCTATTAGATTTACTGGCTGAATGATTCGCTTTAGAGAAAGCGACAATTCTTCACACGAACAGTCGAACGCGCCACTTGTCCCGCTGATTTTTGCAGAGACCTTGATTGTCTTATTGCCATCGGCATTATGTGCAATCGTTTTTGTGTATTTTCCAATTGTCGACCAATTGTGCAAGGCGTCTTCGTCATGAACGGCCGGCAGTTTAAACGATGTGGCAACCGTTTTTGTTGTTCCATCAATAGTAACCTGAAACGTTCCGGTTGCTGAAATAGCATCTCCGACTTTTGTGCGGCGAGCTTCCAAGGTTAGGGTCACGTCAGTCTGATTTAAATAAAAACCGTCGCTTCGATCGGCTCTTTCTGGTTCTTCTTCATTATACGAATACTGGATTTCAACGTTACTGCCCACTTGCACAGTAGCACTTGTTCCACTTGCCGTTGAAGTAGGATTGTCCGGTTCACCTCCATAACAGCGTAAACAAGTTGCAACATCTGCAATCGATTTTTTAGTGACAATATTGTCAATTTCTTTGCCAAGTTGCCACTGCATTCCTTTATCGTCGCCGCGCTTTTTACGAATATTAATGTATTTTTTTCGTAACACAAGCTGTTCAATTAAAAAATCAAACTCTAATTCAGCGCCAAACTCTTCGGCGACTGATTGAATTCTGTTCAGTGCCGATGATGAGTCATCCCAAGTAAGTTTTTTCTTCTGATCCGAAAGCTCATCGATATTTACTTCAAATCCACTATCGTAAATAAATTGCGTTATGTACCATGTTGGATTATGTTCTGTATCTGTTTTGAAGGCATTTACCGTCTCATTCAAAAGATCCATTCCGGCATCTTCACAATATACAGAAATGTAATCGTTATTTGTGTCATGTTCCGAGTCAATGATTGTAAAGAACTCAAACTTTCCGTTTCGTTTTTTCCGAAGAACATAATTTCCTGCCGCGGCAGCGGTCTCGGCTTTTAAGCGTTCTTTTCTGGGATAGTTTAAATCAAACGAAAACGTAGTTGTTGCTGTTTCTACATCTTCTACGAGTTCATCGTTGGTGATTAAATATCCTTCCGGTAGAGAAGAACTGCCCACTGCAAGAATGTTCAATCCCCTATCTGCTAAATATAGAATCATAAAAACCGCCTTTCAAAAATATCATTTCGCTTAAAGATGGATAGAAAGAGGTAGAGAAAAAGAGCGCCAAAATACATACAACCCATAACAGGTTAAGGAGGATCCTGTTCTATCCATCTTTAAACAAAAGAGCAGGTCTCCCTACCCCGCTGGATAATGCGGATCAGTACTGCCTGCTCAATTTTATTAAATATAAACGTCTCTGTATGCGATTGAGTAACTCGGACGATCTGATGCACTAACAGATGATGAATACACAAGTTTAATTTGGTTTGGACCCGGATCAAGTTTGAAATCTTCCCAGTCATTACCGAGTGCTCCGTACTTATCATCAAGCACATTGTTGATCAGAATTTGCGCCGATTCGCAACGAGCTTCGATCGTATCACCGCTTGCAAATTTATTTGGAATCAGATCAGACGAACTAACATTATGCTCCCATACAGAAATAGCTTCAAGTCTATTTGTTGCAATAGCATTTGTTCCATCTTTCCATTTAGCAAAACTGACAGTAAAACCGGTCAATTTGTATTTCTCAATTTCAGGAATTGTATAGGTTTTGACTATTTTACCGCTCGCGATATGGAATGTTATCTTTTTTCCATAACGTTCTATATATCCAGAACCACGACCCGTTCCAACACCTGTCATCATGTTCGTGTGCTCGTATGTAAATGGAATATTTGTTGTCTGTTTTCCATTGATATGGATGATAGCTATGCAGTCGTTTGTGCCGGTTCTTTCTTTTACATAGGTAATAGAAGCAATTGAAACGGCTGTGCCTGAGCTATTTATTCCTGTAAGATTTATCTGTGTAAGACCTAGATTGCTACCAGTAGTATCTCCGACAAACGTTAAACGCCAATGTACAGAGAAGTTAGCAATCGAAAAGGTGTTGCCGGACTTATCGACATTTCGATGAAGCGTTGGGCCGTGCCATGTTGTAGTATTCGATCCATAAGCGCTCGGATATGCCCCACCGTGTCCCGTATCCTTTGGCGAAACATCTGCTCCTGAGGCAATTACTATCGGATTACTACCCATCGCAATTGTTGAACCGGCGTTTTTGGTGTATTTGTCAAACGAAGCCCCCTCATAAAAATGGGTAACGAGGCGCTCAACAGATTCTTTTCCGCTGCTCTGATCTTTTGTCGTATCTTCAGGTGTCCCTATCTGAATAATCTTCGCATTTTGATTTATGAACGAAACATAACCAAGTTTCGACGATCGAGATGTAGCCTTAAGAACAGGATATGCCGGAAAAGTGCCTTCGTAATCGATGTCGGCAACATATGGACTATCCGTCGGTTTTACCTTGACGACATGTTCAGTAACCGAATACTTAAACGGTTTTGCACAATGAACATAAATATCGCCCTCTGCCGTATGATGATTAACTAAATATTTCGGTTCGGTCTGTGTGACTGTACCAACATAAAATTTATCCGGTTCGTCGCCGAAAACAATTTTTATTTCTTCTGATTCATACAGAATACCTTTTAATTTGTTGTAGGCAATCTGAAATTCTTTAAAGGTGTCGACCGTAATATAATAATGAATAGTTAATTCTCTTGACGGGATCTGTCTACCAGAATATCTAGACCCTACAATTCTTTTTGATGTGATTTCGTTGACTTGCACGTTATAAGATTCTCGACCCTGAATATAACTGGTTCTGAATCCAGGGACTTCATCTTCCAACCAAACATCCACATCTTTAATCTCGCCATCCACCAGTCTAGGAATAATAAGTTTAGAAGAAAGGGTTGGATGCGATAAACCCTTAACATATGCTGCTGTGCTCATCGTTTACCAGCCCTCCTCAACGCGTTTCTTTGCATACGATCAATGTCAGCACTAACGACCGGAGCCGTTGCATGTGCGACTTCTTTAGAATCCATGTACAGCGGTACTTCTATCGTTAATGACGAATCACCAGCGGTAGCAAGCGATGCGTTCACAGAAGACATGGCATTATCTAACGTCGCCAATTTGTCCATAATTGCACGTTTTGGTGTATAAATTTCGCCAAGTTTACCACTAATATTCATGGATGTCCCGTTTGTCATTTTATTGATTGCCCCAACTCCAGTACGAACGTCAGACAGGTCAAGAACCGGGGTAATAACCGGACCGTCTTCCCAATCCTGTGCAAATGCACCAGACGCAAAAGCAATCGCTTCTCTTACCTTGTCAATAGTACTCTGTGCCATTTTGCCAGCACTATCTGCCGCAAGAGCGGAATTGTCTCTAAAACCATTCGCGTAACCCTGTACAGCAAACAAGCCCAATTCGGCAAATACTCTCGAAGGTGAACGTGACATCTGAATAATTTTTGTCCGTTCTATCGCTGCTTTTGACATTTCTTCGGCCGCTTCGCGAACAAGCATCAATTTTTCCTTAATACCTGTTGCGTATCCTTCACCGGCATTTCTGCCCGCTTCTAAGAAACCTCCGACTCCACTCTTGGCACCCTTTGCCGCTTCACTAGCTATATTTTCACCAGCTTTATTCGCTTCTACGTTTCGAGCTTTTAGTTCACTAATGTAATTTTGGACTTCTTCTTCCGCAAGCATAGAAGCAGTTTTCTTGTCGAAAGACTGCAAATAGAAGTTGTATTTTGATTGCCGTACTTCTTCGACCGCAGCGAGTTGTTCCTCCGTTAATGTATTAACATACGAATCAACTTCTTCTGCCGCCGTCTGTTCCGCTGTTACCACTGCGGCATTCTGAGCAAAACCTACTTGGTCGTTATAGTATGCATATGCGGCGCTTACGTTGTCTGCACCAGCGTATACGTTTGTCGCCGTTTGGTCCATGCTTGTCTGCGTTACGCCTGGCATAACACCAACGATGTCTCCATATTCTGACACCATTCCGTCCATATCAAAGTTATAGTCGCCCCAAATCTGTGACATATCCATTGTGCTGTTTGACAACATGGATGTCATATCAAACATGTTACCATTCATATCAGTCGCCATTCCGGACATCTGTGGACCAAATATGAAACTCATCATGTCCATATCGCCGCCTAATACTTTGGTTCCATTTTGAACAGTATTGGTAAGATTATCTATGCCGGATGTAACATCTCTATTAAAGCCGCCCATGTTCTTATTGTATGTGCCACGTGCAGCCGTAATAGTGGTGTCAATTCTGCTTGTAACGGCATCTTTTGCTTCCTGGGTTTTCTTTTTGTTTTCGCCAGTAAACCAGCCGGTTAAACGATCCCATCCGGACTTAACGTCTTTTCTCCATCCCGCGTCCGGACTCAGCCAATCCCACTGGGTCGTATCGTATAACAAATTACCTAATCCGCCAAGTGCCTGATGTAATGCTTCGGACAGCAGACCACCTATAGCTTTCGCCAAATGGCCAATCGCCCCAACAATTTCTGAAGCATTACCACCAATTGCATCAGCGACAGAATGGACAACTCGTACAAACACTTTTACAATTTTTTCAGCCATACCCGGACAAGCCGCTTCAAGTATCGCTAGACCACCAATGACAATTCCAAGCACTCCTAAACCAAATAAGATTTTTGTTTTGCCGAAGAAACCGCCTGCGCCCCACAATCCTTTAAGCCAGCCACCAATATTTTTGAACAATCCGCCTAACAGACCAGTAATTTTGGTTGACAGATCGCCTCCCAAAAATGTGTTTATCTTATCAAGAATACTTCCGCCGATGCCAGCCAGTTTCTTAAGAACACCAGACTTAAAGATCACAAACGCTGTTGCAAACGCACCAAGTAATATCAAGAACGCCTTAATGATTACTGGCTTTGCTTTTTCAAAGTTTGCCATGAACTTCTCGTCCTGAAGTCTCTCGCCAATGCTTGCAATACCATCCATAATTGCTGGTATCGCTTTACCAAGCAGATAAAACGCTGCTATTGACGCCAAAATGGCTCCCGAGAATATAAGGAATGCTTTTGCAAGCTTCTCCATACCGTCTGCAACATTGGGCATGGACGATAGCAGGTATCCAACGCCAAGGAATGCTGCCAAAGAAACGGCCATGATAACCAATCCTCTGCCCCACGCTTCAAGTGCGCCATCCATTCCGGCTACAACACCAACCGCTGTCATCAAAGCTGCTAACTCTGCGGTTATTATGAGGACACCTTTAATTGCATCAAAACGTTTCTTAATCTGCTCGGTTTTGAACTCTTTCATTTTGTTAGTTATTTTGACGATTATAAAAATAACGCCGGCTAATCCAAGGAAGACAAGCGCTACTTTGCCAAGATCGCCAAGACCCATGCCACCGATTACCTTAAATGCAGGCATCATAAGTGTGATAGTAAGGGCAAGTCCCAGTAACACTTTTAGTAAGTCGGCAGCAGTTTGTGTTGCTCCATAAGTTGACTTCCAGGTCTGCGATTCAAACTTTTCCGTATAAGAATTTTTGGTTATCGTGCCAATTGCATATCCAAGAGCGGAAATAAGACCCGCAAAAGCCCATATTACGTACTGAATATTTTCAAGCTGACTTGTTGAGTAATTCTTTAACGGATCAAGCGTTTTTAGTAACACCCACATGGCAGCAGCAACACCTACATAGCTTAAGGCGCTACCAACGGATGCCTTTCCTGAAAAATGATTGGCAATGGCCATAATAGTGGAAAATCCGAGTACATACGCCGATATAATTCCAACTACTTCCAACATTCTCTGCTGGTCTGCATCAGGAGCAGTTGAGAAGAAATCATAAATCGGCGTGATTACCTGATGCCATAAAATTCCAAGTGCAACTGCCATCATCAATAAGCCTTTTGCCCATTGGTTTGCATTTAGTTTTTTATCGATGGACGCGTTTAGTCCTTGCCTGAATTTTTCTATTGGATCAACAAATCCTTTAATCAATTTATCAATCGCTGTGCTTTCTTCTTTGATTGCCTTTTCTTGATTTTCTAAAGCTTTTTTATCATTTTTCTTTCCTAATGTCACATTTAAAGCATTTCTCAAACCGGCCATCGCTTTAACCGCCCAAGCAAACGTGATTAGAACAGTTGATAAAGCGACTGCCGTATCTGATAGTTTCTGTGGATCCACGAATGTAAGAGCGATAATCGAAAGCGTTAACAGCCCAATCGCTTTAGCAGTCGTCATCAACGCTTGGCCATTTAAATTCTGCTGATAAGCAAACAGTACGTCTTTTATGGACGACAAAATGCCGACAAATGTTTTCGGTATACTTGCAATTGACCCCGCACCGTCAGCTAACTTTTTAGCCAATATCAATAAGAATGCTCCTAATGCACCATCCTTTAATTTTTCTCCAACACTTTCCAGCGTTAAATTTGAAAAGAATTCTCCAATTCTTTGTGCGTAATCATCCATTGCTTTACCAAACGCAGCAAGAGGATCACGTAGGAAATCAGTAATTACGGTGAAATAACCGGATAGGTTTTTGAAGAAATCGACAATTGGTTGTAGTTTACCGATATTGGCGCTCGCTTTTTCTAACGATCCACCTGTATTTTCAAGAGTCTCCGCTACAAATTCGATTGCACCAGTATCTTCCTTTTTAGTTTTAAACGCACCAAAGAAGTCGGAAATCTTTTGTCCAATGCCACCTATTACTATTAAGAAGTCAGACACTTTACCCGCCAGATAATCGATCATGTCAGCAAAAGCTTTACCAATATCGACCTTCTTTTCTGAATCTGAGCCAAACATCGAAGAAAAGAATTCTTTTACTTTTTTGAATCCTTCGAGACCCGCGCCGGCAAGCACATCAAACATGCCTTTTAATACTTCGCCAAGGCGCTTGACACCGTTTCCTTTTGTGATTGTGCTCCAGAATGACTGAATATTTTTTGTGATCCAATCTAATATAATGGGGAGATGCGTTGTTACTGTATCCATGGCGGTCTTAAGCCAACCACCTATTAATGAAAATAACGGCCCAACACTTTCTCGTATCCAATGCATGGCACGAGGAATATACACTCTAGCAGCGTTGATCAGCATCGCAAGAAATTCACCAATCTTTTGCGAAGCAACACCAATAGTGTTTGCAATAAAAACAAAAGCGTTGTCGACCCATTCTGGCGCATTAAAGGTCTTTTGAACGTTCATCATTGTCAATCCGAAATCTGACAATAAATCCAGAACGGTTTCGAGCAAAGGAGCAAAGCCGCCAAAAGCAGCGTGCACTAATTCGCCAGTTCTCTTGCGTAATTCGTTAAAGATTTGACCGACCATTTTGACGGTTGCAAATAAACCACCAAAAATGTTGGATAACCGTTCTGTATTACGAGCGGCCCGTTCATGCTGATCAATCAGTTTCTGTTCTTCTTCGGTGTAAACTCTAAAACCGCCAAGTAAATTTGGGTCAATTTCGGTAACGCTTGTAATTGCATCTTTTGTTTCTTCAACCGCTTCAACAACCTGTTCCGATGCTTCTACGATTTCATCTGCAGGAACTGTATAGTAGTTTGGATCGAAATTAGTTCCATACAACTCGTTCATTAGTCCATTAACACGATTCTGGACTAATTCAAATGAATAACCAAGAGCCTCCAGTTTCTCTCTTCGTATATCTACGCCGTTTCCGTAGTCGCCACGGATCACGGCCATAGCCAAATCGTCTAAAACTTCGGTCGTCCTAGCAACCGGACCAATAATTTTTTCAGTCGCTTTGCCGACTTCTTTGATGTCTTCGACGAAAGGCGTCGCTTCTACATCAAATAAAGACCTAAATTTATAACTAAAGTCTTCGAATTTTTTGGTAATTTCAACCAAACGATCGACTGATGTTGGTGGAAAGATTTCAGACCAAACACCCTTTATGGTGTCCATAATTGCCCTTAAACCGTACCAGAAATTGGCAAACGCACGCATTAGTGAATCACGTCCGCCACTTTCATTCCAACCACTAAGCAATTCGTTTCTAACGTCACCACTTGCGACAAATACTTCGTACAGTTCGTTGGCTACAGCAGACCATAACTTTTTAGCCTGTTCATAGTTGCCGATAATCAGTCTAAAACTCTCACGCCATTTTGACTGAATTGCGACCGTTACAGAATCCCAAGCGTCTTTAAACGTTTTTGCTTCCTGTGCAGCACGGAACGCATCCCTACTCGTTGCGTCTAGCTGATCGCCAAGTTCTTTTATGATGTCCGACGTTGACTTATCTCCACCAAACTTCTTATACTCTTCATAAATCGTATCAATGGATTTGCTGTACTTGTTCAACGTTTTTGTCATAACGTCGGTTGTCAACCAGTCTGCACCCAAGGACTCTCTGAACTGACCAACCGAATAGTTATCACCGTCCAATGTTTGATACATTTTATCGCCGATCTTGATGAGCTTCCCCATCTCAACACCGGTGTCCATAAATGCCTGCTGAAGTCCTTCAACGTTCATTTGTGCAGTCTCGATCCAAGACCAAGACTGTCGGTCCATCTTACCTTTACCGATTGCACTAGCGAAGCCGCTCATAGCATGCGTTGCTTTTGATGCATTAACACCAAAATAACCCGCCGCCGACGCGATACCAAGCATTGTTTTTTCGGCATCCTCCAACGATACACCAGCCGCATTGAACCGACCAATATTTGCAACCATAGAGTCGTATTCATACGAGGTTTCATCCGTAAACCATGCAATTTTATCTAGTGAAGTCTGCACTTCATTCATTGATTTACCGGTAGCGTTCATGATGGTCTGAACGGACTCGATTTCCTGACCGTATCTGCTCCAACCGGCAATCATGTTGTTCATACCTGTTGCTTCTTTGAACAGATTGACCATGTTCCGGCGAACAAAGTCGATACCGTCCCAACCAATTTTATGAAGGGCTCCTTCGCCAACCTTTTCGAGTTTTTTCATCAAACCGGTTGACGTTCTGATTCCATCGGCAAAGGAACTAAATATATTTTTTCCATTGTGTTTGGTAATCTTTGCAAAACCCTGATCAAGACGGTCTAGTGTTTCAATGGTATCGCGTGCGTTTTCCTCGAAACCGGAATTATCGAACTTGGCTTGTGCAACATATGTATCAATATTTTCGCTCATTTGCCAGAGACCTCCTTCCATAATTCTTTGGCTATTCTATCAAACACCGGTTTTAACGCCGGGTTTATATAATCTATTCCTTGGACATACCCACCATTGCGTGTCGCGTGACCGTACTGAATCAGTACAGCGACGTTGGCCCAATCGTTTTTTACATTTGAGTTTGTCCAAATAATGGAGTAATACCCCATGCGTTGGGAGGTTCGAATTTCATAACCCCAAGAGTCCCTGGTGAGACCAGAGTCAACGGGAGTAGCTGCCCGTAAAGCCTCTACTCCCATTTCTCCGTATTTTTTCAACATTTCTTCATAGTGATTTTTGTCTTTTGTGTGCTTCTGAAGAAATTTTTGCATACTTTTAAAGTCGCCGGTGGATCGGACAACAATTTTTGCACTCATATCATTCTCCTATCCGCGGCTATTGTACTTTAAACGGTTTGCCGCATTAATTGCAGAATACCGGTTGATTGTATCTTTCTTTGACATTTTCTTTTTGGGCTTGTTCTCTTCGTTACACACGTTAATTAACATCATTAACCTATTGAAATGCCATCGTTCGAACTCTACCGGTATGTTATAACTAACCATATAAAAATAGATTACTTCTGAAGTTCTAATTTTTCTGTTACGACCACGACCTTCTTCTTCTGCAATTGTTGTAGCCGTCATCGGATCTTCGATATACTCTTTAATCTTCAAAAGTTCACTATCTGGTATATAGTTGTAGATTTCAGGATCAACGTTTTGTGTAATTGTCATGCATCGAATATAGTCGATAGCCTGTTCTACGGTTTTTGGCTTGTCCATCAGATACGGAATATGCCATTTTGATTCCCATTTTGAAATACTTAGCAAAGAATGCTCAAGTGTAAGCGTCGTTTCCGGAATAGTTATAAATTCGTTTTTATATTCGTCATAGAAACTACTTTTTGGAATGACAATCTTAATCGGCATTCTATAGCCTCCTTTTACTGCATGGCTTTCTTAATGTCTTCTTCTGACACACGATCAGTGATGTCTTTAGGGAATACGCCACGCATGAATTTTGCCGCTTTTTCGGCATCGAACAGTTCGATGATCAGCTCGTCGTATGCTGGTGTTTCTTTAAACTTGTTAAAAAGCGGAGTGCCGTTTTCATCTGTTTTAATAAAACGCTTGCCGTCGTCGCTTTTTACACCATACGAGAGAGCAATAAAGTCTTCAAAAATTTTGTACAGCTTAACGCTGTCTTTTTCTTTCGCTACTTTTTTAAGATACTCAGTATAAGTACCTTCGGTTGTAAATTCTCTTCTGGCCATTTCGGCCTTAGAGATGTGGAAACAGAACGTTTCTTCACGTTCTACACCATTAAAGTCTGTGTACTTAATTGTTTTTTCAATCATGATTCATAGTCTCCTTTTTCTAATAAAAACAAAAGAGCAGGTTTTCTCATGCGAGTCCGCCTGCTCTCATGAACAGTGCTATTTACTCAGCAGCACCAAGAAGTGTAAAAACTTCGTCGGGAAGCGGCAGACGTGCTTCTGCGGTTTCGCTACCATACAGAATGCCTTCGAGGGCTTTCAGTTTTGTCGAATCGCACAGCGTGGAATTGATTTCAAGAGATGCAGTTGGCTTATGACCATTAACGTTCACCGGTGTTGTGCTATAGTCCCAAGACATTGTCATTGCGTCCGGAGAGTCATTGATTGTTTCATATGTTCTCTCGGACGGAGTTACGGTGGCACCATAAATCAGATGCAGTTTATAGCCATAACCTTCCAGCTGTGTATCGTTACCCAGGATTGTCCGGTAGCAAGCGCCAAACGGAATACGAGCCTGCTGGCCGATATACGCGCCCTTCGCAAATTCAACTTCACCGTTGCACTTTGCGAACTCCGGCGGATACATGTATGCTTCAATAGAACCTTCCAGTTCTTCTGCAGAGATCAGGTTCAGATACTTGATGTCATCTGCATACAGCGGATTCGGTTCAGCACCCGTCGGGTTCTGAGAGAAACTTGTGATACCATTCCATGCGACACCCTTCGGATATGTGCCGTCGGAAGCCTGCGGATACAGAACTACATTGCGAACGCCGTTCTCATACAGTCTTTCGCCAGTCTGATCCCATACCAGTTTTGCCATGTTAATTCCTCCATTTTGAATTTTTAAATATAGATTACGTATGAATCGTGATGAAGACCATCAGCAACATACGTGCGATCAAACGAACAATATGGAAACTTGTCCATAAACTCAGTTCGTCTTTGTTCGTGTACTTTTAGATAGATGTGCAGCACATTATACCGTTCACGAAGAAAATATCTTCCATCATCTGCCTGTTTCTTTTCATATCCAGAAAACTTATAAATGATGGCCGGAAAATCTTTAATTTTTACGCTTTCCGGCGGTTCGAAATATACTTCGCTTCCGATAATTTTATGCAGTTTTTCACTGATTACTTGGCGATGGTCCATTGTAAATGTCTCCTAATTGCAATGTAAGACGAGGGTACGAAATATCATCGATCGACTTAATCTTCCATTTCGCACCCTGCCACGTTACATATCGCATGTATTGAAAATTAGTGAGCATGTAATCATCTGCAACAACACTAAGTGCATTGCTGATAACAAAATTATCGTTAATGCCACTTGATGTTTCCCATCGCCTGTTATTTCGAATAACATCACCTGTATAAGACTTTTCCTCTACAACGGGTTCCATTACATCGAAATCAGTTTGCACGGTTTTGAGAAAACCGATTTTCCCTGCCCACTTCATGCTTTCAATTAGTCGCCGTCAGTAGGTTCAGCGGCTGTTGTTGTCTTGGAATATGTGATTCCGCCGTCAACGGAAGTCGGAACTTCACCATCAAACAGGACGATTGCAGAATACGGTGTTGTAAGTGCACCAGAGATTCTTGTTTCAATCAGGTACTTGAACTGGTTGTAGTCGATGTCGAAGTCGTCGAACATGTTGACTTCGCCGCCCTTATCTGCACCGACGCCATAGTCACCCAGGTTAACGATGATACCCATCAGCGGCTTATCGGAAATCTTTGCGCCTTCCATAACAGGAACTTCGACAATCTTGTCGACTCTCAGCTTTGTAGCCAGTTCTGTTTCTGTTGCATACAGCGGACGACCCGTGTTGTCTTCCAGAAGCAGCATTTCTGTCAGCCAATCGGAAGTTGTGAACATAGTCGGACGGCCCTTACCACGATAGCTCTTACGAGCCTTGATGGCGCCTCTGATCATGTTACGTGCTTTTGCTGCATCGTCTGCATTTTCTGCGGATTTAACTGCATACTTGATTGTGTACAGGTCTGCGTCATTAGCGATCGGACGAACATGAGATTCATCGATCTTGTCTTCGCTGGTAGCGAGTCTGCCGTCACCAATCAGGATTGCACGAGCAATTTCCTCGTTCAGCATCATGCGCATTTCAGCCTTGATCCATGCAACGACATCGAAGTCTGTAATATCAATGATGTCATCACGATCGAGACGCTGCTTCTTGTAGATGGTCTGCGGGGATGTGGAACGTCTGAGCAGAGAGAAGACTTCTTCCTTCTTTTTCTTACCCTTGATGTAACCTCTTGCCCGCGCTTCATCTTCTGTGATGTCAGCGAAAGTGGAACGAACACGACTGAATGGTGTGTGATGAACGCCACCCATAACGACATTTACCCATTCACTCGGCTCACGCTTGAGGAATTCGGGACGGGTATTCAGTTCGTGGTCTTCCGGGAACAGCCATTCGATACCATCGATACCATATTCGGCTGCATGGGAAAGGAATACATCGGAAAGACGGCCACCCTTCTTAGCATCTTCAAAGATTGTGTTAATTGCAGACTGAGAAAGTGTTGCTTCTTCCTGTTCCTGCGTGTTGTCAAATACATTCTGTTTCATGACGTTTTCTTCTCCTCCTTCGTCACTGTGTTTTACGTCGTCATCGTCTTCGTCATCTTCTGACGACTCTTTCATGTTCTTAGCGATTAACGGCGCAAGGAACGCTAAAAGTGCTTTCTGTTCGTCTGTCATTGAATCATAAATTTCCTGCGCTGTTTTTCCACTGTTTTCTTTTGGTTCTTCTTTGTCTGCGTGTTCAATTTCTTCGTCTTCTGTAGAGAACATTTCTTCTGTGTGGATGATCGCCTCATCGTAAACTTCTTCAAGTTCTCCATCAGAATGCTGAATAATCGGATACTCAATCGTTGCACCCGGATTAGCACCAGCAAGTACAAGGCTGAGTTCTCTGATTACACCGTGTGTGACGTTTCCGGATTCCTGCTTAATCTGATTTGCATAAATGGAAACGTTCTTGATGTCGCCGGATTCGATCAGTTTTCTTGCAAGATCTCCTCTGGGTGTAGTGTTCAGTTTTCCGTAAAACCAAACACCTTCTTTGCGGTTTTCAAGCAGAGCATGCCCCACGACATTTTCCGGACCATCGTGCTGATGATTCCAGACAAGGGGAACTGTTTTTCCGTCGTCGTTTTTAAAGGCATCCTGCCTGATTGTTTTTCCGTCAGCACAACGAATATCATTTTTCGTTGCCCAACCAGAAAAGTCATACTTTTCCATTGTTTTTCCTCCATGTTCAAAAGAACAACTATTGCTTTTTATTGTCGACGAGATATGCGTTTTGTCTTATCTTTGCAATATACTTGCAAAAATTGCTCATTTTGATTTTTTATTAATATTCGTTGCCTGCTAGTTCTTCTTCTGCAACCGAGACCGGTTCTTCCATATCGGGCGACTGATTCAGGTTCTTATTGCGCAGCTCATCCGCTCTAGGATCCATTGACGGACGCATGCCGATAATTGCACGAATCTCATTTGTTGAAACAATTTCGTTTCGTGTAAATTTATCAGTAAGCTCTGCCAACTGACTTGTCGGAACAAACTTAAATGCATCGTTAAAGAACATGACAGACTGTCCTTGTGTACGAGCCGTTTTTGTTAAGAATTTACGTTTCATAGCATTGGCTATTGCGGCGCAGAACGGTTCGATTGTCCTGCTGTAATACGTCAGCATCGTCTGCTCATCCGCTTTTCCCGTAAACACTTCTTCCGAAATGCCCATCTGACCATAGAGGGTTGTCATCAGATACTCAATCTGCTTTAAAAGATTGTTCTCCAATGACCGGTTCAACTGCGTAATTTTCTCCGTAGAATCAATGTAAGCAATTCCATATTTCGAAGATGTCAACTGCATTTCAATGTCTTTTCGACGTTTGTTTGCCTGACTTCTTCTGGCATCGCTTTTAATCGTGTATGGTAACTGAATAATCAAGTCTAATTTTCCAGAACCACTCTGTTCATCAATCGCATCAAGGATATTCATCTTCCGAATGACTCGCTGTAAGTTTGAGTTTGGAGCATTCATGGTCGCATATAGTGGGTTCTCTATGATAGCGACAGTAGATTTTGGAAGAACTATTTCTTTCCTCTGTCCGGTGTTTTCATCATATAAACTCACCTTTACATGCTTTGGATACCACTCGACTACTCTGCCTGTTCTCAATGAAAGAATGTCGTATCCACCTGTAACCTCTGGATTTAAGTCGGTGTCGACTGGAACAACGGCCACAACACCTTCATCGCACATGGAATGCGCAATATCCTGTATCAGTTCTCTTCCGGACTGATCAATATTTGCTTCAAGTGTTAAACAATCGTTTAGTTTAGACTTGATTGTCTCCATATATCGCCCATTTTCATCTGTACGAACATGCTGAAATGTGATGGCTGCTACGTCAATTGCTATACGATTGTATAAGGCAGTAACCATACTCCGATCGGTCCCCTTATAAATACGCGACCGTCCAGGTTGATAAGAAGAACCAGCACCAATGTCAACATTGTAGTTGGTTCGCTTTTCGTCATTTAAAAAAGCGTTCCAACCATGTTGAATACGCTCTACTAATGTAGGCATGTACTACCTCCAAGGTCCATTATTCATAATTGGTTTTATTGCTTTACGAGATTCATCATTATCGTCCAATCCAAGATCTCTTAAAACAAAGCCTGCCAAATCATCAATTTGTTTTTCTCTTTCTTTATAAGCGGCGAGACTCTCTATTGTATTTACAGGTGTTGACCAGTACTTTTTTGCGGCGGCATCTATACGACTTTTTATATTGTCATACTCTTCTGATTGTCCTTTACCATATTTTTCGGACAACGTGTTTGATAAGGATTTAAATGCTATAAGCGCGTCTTTATCTCCTCTTGAAGCCAACATATTTTTTGAAATATCGGATAAATAACTGCTTTGCTCTGCTGGTGATTTCTTTGAAATCATTTTTAATTGCTTTTCACCTTTATTTATATATGGTTGCCAATACTCGGTTAAAGCAAAATCGCGTTCATATTCTTCATTAATTTGATCCGAAAAATCAATAGCAGAAAGCGACTCGATAAAGTTTTCAAATGTATCTTTATTTGGACTTGATGAGTTTGCTTTATATGTTAAAAATTTGTCATACGCCGCGCTATACATGCTGTTTAAACCATCGGGCGACACTCTATCAAAAAAATCACCAACTTCGTTTTCAATAATGTCTTTTGCAACGGTTTCAAATTCTTTTTGATTCTTGTCAAACTCTTCAACGGATTTCTTTAATGTTTCTCGATCTATATCAAATGTGATTCTTCCTCTACTTCTGGCGTTATTAGAAACGAAATCAATTTCTCTTTTTACTTCTAAATCGTTTATTTTTTTTTGAAGTCTTGTTTTTTGATTTCTAAACCATGGATCATTCGGATCATAGTCCTTTTCTATCTCTAAACGTTTTATTTTCTTTTGTATCTTATCTATCTTATTTTGAGTTTTTCTATATCGTTCTCTTCCTTCTGGGGTCAAAGATCCATCTGTATACTGATAGTTTCTGACGCCCCATTTTTGTCTCGGAATACCATAGTGACAAATCTCGTCCTTCTTAATGAATCTATAATTCGTCATATTTCAACTTTTCCTTTCTTGATTAAATAGTTAACGTATGCATATTGCTTCATGTCCATACCGTCTTCGCTTGCGGAAACAGCTAGCTCATCAGAATACCCATACCGTTTCATTTTTCCTTTATCAGAAAGGAATGATGCATAATCTGGATCGGATGCATCGAGTTTTTTAACTTCAGAAACAATACGATCATAGCTTTTTAAAGCAGGATCAATAATTGCTTTCTTATACTCTTCACTCCAGATCATGCCAAGCAAATCTTCGTTATAGTCAACGTGCTTGCTACTAACATCTCGCATAACGCCAAAAAACTCTTTCATCGCCGGCATGAAGTCTTTCGCTTCGCTTTTTCGAGAGTTAATACGTTTTTTGGTTGTATTTTGATTTTTTGTGTGGATCCATTCGTTTTCACTTCTGGACCAATCTAAATAGCGCTTCTTTTGCCGGCGAGCAACTGCTCCACTGAATTTTTTTGCAATTACGTTCTGTGCTTCTTTACGTGCATTCTTCAGATATCGCACCCGTCCAAGAGGCGTAAGTGTTCCGTTTGGAAACTGGTAATTTCTTACATACCAGTGCATTCCTTTTGTGCCGTAATGTTTTAAAACACTCATATACCGTCACCTCATTCAAACGCATCTGGGAATGCTTTATACGCAACATAAGCGTCCATCATTGCTGCAACAGAGTCAATTTTCTGATCGTTTCTCTTTTTTAAAAGTTTACGATTACCGTTGGTGTCCTCAACCGTTATACTGTTACCCATAGTGAATGACATCAACTCTTCATCAAACACCAACAGTCGTTCGTGAGCTAACGTCTTCAATTCTCCAAGCGGAACCGATTCTGTTTTTGCTCCTTGTATAACTTTTTCGATTCCGTAGTCACCGTTTTCTGCTGCCCAACGCTCTACAAACGTTCTTGCATTGTATGGATCGTATCCAAAAGCACGAACATCATATTTACACATCTCTATATGGCGGTCTAAATCTTCATATACTTCCATCATGTCGAGAACCGTACATTCTAGAACAACAAGTGATCCTTCTCTCATAAAGTCAAGATACTTTACATGCATTGCTTCCGGTAAACGAGATAAGGTGAGACTTGAAATATAGTTTCTTGTCTTTACACCAAATCCTCCACCCGGCAGCGGGAACAAAAACGTAAAAGCACAGAAGTCGTCTCCTCGTGAAAGGTCGGCACCAAGAGAGCACACCATTCCCCAAAAATCGCGGCGATGGTGCGGCATTGTTTCCTCATATGTAAAGAAGTATGTAAGACCCTCAAGCGGTATTCCAAAACGCTTTGCGAGTATTTCGTTTCTTGATGCAGGATTGGCCTCTGCTTTTTCTACTTCTTGCTGATACGTCTCATACGTAACCGTTTTATTTAAATTTGGATTAGCCTTAATCCATTTTCTAGGATCACCAACTTCTTTTATGTCGTCTAAACGATAGTACCAAATAGACACATGTGGATTAACGTAATCCTTTTTAAGAATACTCATTAGCTCCATTTTGATTGTGTCTCCGGCTCCGTTTCGAACATTACCCTCAGAGCTTGTTGCGACGATTAAGTAATTTGGGATTTTTGCAGCACCTTGTTCAATGGCCAGTATAGGATCTTCTCTTAAATCTCCAGACAGCCATTCATCAAGGGTAGCAACTTTACAACGCAATCCCTGCAGTTTATCAATACTTAACGGTCGAACTTCAAGTAACGAGTTTGTCAGTTTATTCTCTATTCCCTTTTTTGTTGGTACTAGTTTTACTTTTGTCGAGGGCTTTCCTGTCGTGTTTTGTATAGAACCGTCTGTCAAAAATTTGAATAGCGGCCCTTTTGAACGAGCGATGGCGGTTCTAATAGGCGCCATAATCTCATCTGCCTGTTTCATTGTAGGAGCGGTTGTAATTTGCTGCGTCGTAGAACCATCCACTACTAAAAAATAGGCTTGAATGAACGAGTCATAGAGAGATTTAGCCGCGCCACGCCCTATAATTAAGAACTGTTTATTTCTTAATCTTCGTTTTACTTTTTTTGTCTCATAGTGCCCACTATGCCCGTTTTCATCGGGAACATAAACGTTTCGGTCCACATAATAAAACCAACTAAACACGTCTTCAGCCCATAAAGCAAATGTATCGAGCAGGTTAACGTCATCGCCGTCCGTTAACGTCATCTCGTCTTCACAAAACAAGATAAATCCCTCAACTGCTTGATCGTCGTAATAAAATCTTGGGTCAGCAATCAGTCCATCAATAAGATTCATTTGCATTGAAACTTCTTCATTTACAAGAATATCGCCTCGCAGAACGGCATCTCTAAACATTCCGTAATAGCGTGGTGTAGCTGTGTTTGAAAGCATAACTTACATGCCTCTATTTATTTTTCTTTTGTTGCTGATTATTCTGTTGCTGATTATTCTGTCTTCCGGCTTCAATATTTTCTAATTTTTGAATTTCCCCAAGAACATTCATCATTTTACCAAAATCTGTTTCTTTAAGCGCCTTTTCTATAGAATCGTAATTAATTTTCTCGCCATTATTAAGATGACTTCCAATGTCTTCAAGAAGCGATTTAGCCGTTTGCCGACTGATTGATTGCTGCCCATATTCTTTTGGATGTGAATATTCGTTCCTTAATTCTCTGACATTTTTTTCCAAAGACATGCGATCTTTATATGCTTGCAATTCATCGTTTGACATCTCGCTTATCGGTTTATTAAACGATGTCTGTTTAGGCCTCAAAGATTTTACAGAATCGCTTGCCGACTTTAACAGATCCATACGATTTTTATATGCTTGCAGTTCGCTATTTGTCATTTCATTAAGCGGCTTATTAAACACAGGCACTCTTTCTTTATTGCCATTAAGTATGCTTTTGATCCTCTTATACGAATCATACGCGTCAACGGCGGTTTTACCATATGACAAAAGCTGGTTTGCTACGTCAACTGGAGCACCCAGTTTCTGCAATTTTGTCTGCAGTTCCGCATTTTTGGCTTTTCGTTCAAGATCCAAACGTGTCGTGTACTCTTGAAGTTCTTCATTACTCATCTTGTTGAACTTCTCATCACGCAAACCTTCCATTTGTTTATCTTTAGGGTTGATTTCCATGCGTTTGTCTAGCCACTCTTTAGCCGGTTCCATTTTTTCTTTAGCTTCTTCAAACTCTTTATTTAGTCGTTCGCCTTGTTCTTTTTTGCGATCTTCATCTTGTTTTTCCGCATCTAAACGCCGCTGAATTTTTTCATGCGACTTATCAACGTTCAACGAATTTTTAGAGTTTTCTCTGTCTAATGCTGTTTTATAAGCTTCTCTGCGATCAGCTTCTTTCTTGAGTCGCTTTTCAGCACGAAGATCGGCCGACATTTTTTCTTCACGACGCTTTTTTGCTTTCTTAACAATGGCCTTGGCTCTTTTTCGAAGCCTTTCATATCCGGAATTTATACTCCCGCTAATACGACGCCAGTTTCCCGTTCCAACACCAGGAGCGCCGTCTTCTTTAGAACGCCCATAGTGACATAGAACAGAAGAATCAGCTTGCTCTCCGTGTTTAATGTATCTAACCATACGTTACCTCCAACGAATTTGAATTCGGTAAATCTTTTTATGTGTACCCTTCAACTACGAGGGAAATATAAATCTCATCCCAGGAACGGCCTAAAACCTTCGATAAGGCCCTTATGGTACAATCTATTGTGTTATTGTTGTTTGGATTTGCATTATATAGAACAAACATTCTCTTCTGCATCAACCATCAACCTCCATTCAGCCTCTCTCATTTCTTCTTTGTAAGCAGATAACAGGCTAGAGTTTGTTGGTGGGTCGAATAAGAGTTTTGTTCTGATAAACACGTACGTCTTTGCTGCTTCGTATTTCGTTTCGTCGATGAAATCGCTCCATGTTTCCTCTTCGCCTTCGATATAAAACACATCGATCGGCCCAACACCGATTTGATGAAGATACTGAAACGCTGTATTTATACAAACTAACAAATCGGTGTCGAAAGCAGTTCCGTTCTGTTCACCGCCTATCATTTTTCGAATAGTTTTAAGAATACTGTTTTCCATCATTTATTCCTCACTTCCACGGACATGTATCACCGGGTTTTCTTGGTGTGTACTTAATGAACAGCAACGACTCGTCTCCATAGTGTATTGCTTCATGCGTCATATGACTAACGCAAATCAGGTTGTCTGGATCGAACAGTAATGAAGAACCTCGCTTCAAGTCCTCCAACGAAATCGGATTTATATGATGAATATAAATCTTCGATAATTCACGACCGTCTATTCCTAAATCGCACGCATGATCGCGAATTATTACTTCGTTCCTTACTCTTTTCCATTCTGGACTTCTATAAAAGCGTTGATTCCAATATCTGTTGCCGCTGAATTTTAGATCGCCGACCTTGCCGTTTAGTTTGAGATACTTGTAGCGTTCTTCGAAGGTTTTTAAACGCGATAGCTCACTATAAGAACGAACCATCGTCATCTGTGCTTCCTCTATAACGCCCCATTGCCTTAATTGCTTCATCGAATAGTTCTTCACTCCGTTTAGCGGACTGAAGTGCTTCGGTTTTTGCAATTGCAAGTTCTTTCTGTGTTTCAAGAATTGCAAGTTCAAGGCGTTCTTTCTGTGATCCCATTTTCAAGAAGTGTGTGAGCATAGTATCCGACGCTGTCCCTTCGCGAATACGTTTCTCTGCAAGATCATAAGCGGCGTTTATCAGCTGATTTTCCCTTGCAATCGGGGTTAGTGCTTCTTTTGCTGCGATGTCAGGATCAGGAATATCTACTTTTCTAACTCTTGACATAACTTACCGCCTCCTTTCACTATAGTGTTGTGACGATTGCCAATGACTTTTATGGAAATATAAGACAGATTGCATGGACATTTGCGTTTGTTCTGTATGCGTTTAGACGTGCTTGCAACTATCAGTAAATGTGAAAGGAGACAAAAGACAAGGACTAAAAGAAGGCTTCACAGGAGAACATACTGCCTTATACCTCCATAAAAGCCATTGGCAAAATATCATTGTTTTTTCGAAAAATCCCTCCGGAGAAATTTTTGAGAACCGCGCGATG
>Ga0326512_10000148_pt1 | contig 59677 bp, 94 predicted proteins | sample 1_2617_0518_D_FD_203652 | JGI IMG/M metagenome (GOLD analysis project Ga0326512, IMG submission 203652) | Bovine rumen microbial communities from UC Davis, California, United States - 1_2617_0518 | ecosystem: Host-associated > Mammals > Digestive system > Stomach > Rumen | place: USA...
AAAAATGGCTTCTATTTCGTTTATAAGTTTCGTCAACTTATCCTTTGCCGCCTCCCGGCTTATGCAATCATCCTTTGGTGTGACGGATGGCAAGCTATCAAACGCTTTCAAATCCTCACAGGTTTCGGGGTTTCTGTAGCAAGTGCAATAATCCCTACAAATTTTACAATGCAATCGCCTTGCATCTTCCCGATTGACCGCATCAGTTGACGAATCCTTCGTTTTTTCATCATCTGCCTTTATTTCGCCAAAAAGCGTGTAACTAGGCATTGCAAAACTCATAAGACCCTCCTTATCACTCAATATATCCTCCAAGATAATAATCATTCCCTACGCCGCCCCATTTACTTTTTACCAGAGGGAAAGCCTTGTCTAGCTGTATTTCTGTAATGTTCACTATTCCCGCATAAGCGGCTTTTTCAGCCTCCTTTTTATCCGTGAATACACCAACAAGATATATTTCAGAACCGTAGTTGTGCAAATATCCGTCTTGTGTGACAACATACACTTTGTCAGTTGACGAATCAGTTGACGAATCCTCTGGCTCATATCCGCTATGCGCCTTACAGCACCCATCACAGGCTTCTGAATCCCACGGTTCTGGATCGTGCTTACATGAATCGCATGGGTAGGAATCCTCCCGGAAACTTCCCTCGATCTCTTTTGTCATCATTCTTCTTTCTCCTTATTCCGCGCCCAAATTTCAGCCTCGCATTTGCTCGTATCCCGGACACATTTTTCGTTGTCACACATCGGGCAACATACCATATATTTTATGCGGTTGATTTCTTCTCTTGTCATTCTTCTTTCTCCTTATATGCTTCTATGTTCCCGACATTTATTTCGGGAACATCAAATCAGCGTTTTATCAATTCCCTTATAACAGGTTGTATGTTTTCCTTAAATACTCTTACTATCCGTTTTTGCCACGGTGTATAGTCATATACAAGATACTCCCATACATCTGTCCACCATCCGTCATTTTCCTGCTCAAACAACTCAATGAATGTTTCTCCGTTGTCTGGAATATATTTACATTCGATTTCCTCAAAAATTTCATTTAATCTTTTCTTGTCATCTTCATCAGAAGCATAATCATAAAAATGCTTTTTGGTTGCTTCATAATCAAACTCTTTGGGATTTCCACATAATTTACCTAAAAGATAATCGTCTGTTATTCGTGCCATAAGTTCCAAAAAACTCTCATGCTCTGGAGTGGCAACCCATTGATGAGCATAATTTCCAACATCCGATATGATATTCAGTTCGTACATGTCAAGATTGAAATAAAATCTCGCATAAAGGCATGAACCATAATCCGTATCGGCTTTATCCTGCCTATATTCCAAACATCTTATATTTACGGGAATCTCTTTAACCGTCATCCTTTATTCCTCACTTTCCTGTGGCTCGTCCCACAAATGACAATGTTCACAATCACCATTACATTCAACCGTACCGTAAACAATCTCTGCTATACAGCCCGTCTTTAACCCTCGCTTTCCTGTGGCTCAATCATCTTTGCTCCACAATGACAATATGGATATTCTTTTAATAAACTTATTTTCCCGTGATATTTGCTAGTTATTTCTCGTCCACACTCTGAACAATGATAAGTTAAACATCCAACAGCTTGAACACCTTGATTGTCATTCTTTATCCAATGCCCTGTCTTTAGCTGTGGATTGACGGGTGGTAATTTCTTAATGCGCTTAATAAAATTATGTATTATTTCATCCGTTAGCTCCGTCCACTCGCCCGTCAGCGCCATCAGCGCATCCTCACGGCTAATGACGTCCTCACAAGGCTCTAGCTCTTCGTCCGCCTGCTCCGATAAATCAGACATTCTCAACCAATGCCCCGTCTTTGGTTCTTGCGAAATCAATTTCTCGAATATGTCTATTGGTATATTTGTTGGTATCTCTTTAATAGTAGGAGCGTTCTCAATCATTTTTGCTATTAATTCTCTACTGTCAAGTTTATCTCTCCATACATGTTCCATAAGCTCATCAGCATTTATTAGCCTCATTCCTCACCGCTCCTTCCACTATCTCCGCAATCTTGACCATACACTCGTAAGAAGCATTGTCCGTCCATGTGTCAGTTTTCCAGCCGGATACGATTGCTTTTATATTGTCCAGAACGTCCACCCGCTCCAAAGCTTTAATCGCCGCCCGGATTGCATTTATGTCACGGCTGCAATCAAATTTCGACGCTGGCGAAACATTCGGAAATGCTGCTTCTAATCTGTCGTGTAAATCCCTTAACGCTTCGATGGCTTCATTCTCGTCTAACGGTATGAACTCAACTATTTCCTTCCACCTTCCCATTCGTTCCTCTCTTTCTGGCTTCCACTATCTGCTGCCGAGAACATTTCGCACATATAGTCCGGGCTTGTTTCCTGTATCCACCCTTCCCCTTCTCCGCCATTAAGAAGGACGTTGCACGCGTAGCTCTCCTCGAACCCTATCCCCGTTTTGAAGTTGTGCTTCATTTTGTGGAAATGTCTACAGTTCCAGCACCGTTCCGCTTTTCTCCCGTCCGATCCTTCGACGCATTCGAGCCTCGATAGCTGCTTGTTGCTCAAAAATTCGCACGAAAGTCCGTGTTTCCAGCATTGCGCGAGCCCAGCGTCCGTCTTGTGCGGAAGAGGCTCCTGCCTTATGTGAAAAAACTTACAATCTTTGCAGTACATCCCTGTTCTCCTATCCCTTTGCTTTATTCCCTGCCCTTAACAGCCATCGAAGCAACCTTCCCGTAGCTTTCCACGGTCTTAAATCTCCGTCCGCAATCCAAGCACCTTCGCTGTCTCACATATCCGTCTCCGTACGTGAACCCTCCAATGACCTTCGTGTGCCTTTCTCCGCAAGTCGGGCAGGTTATTCCCGTGTTATCCTGCTTTATGCTCATGCTCTAATACCTCTTAAGTCTCTTTGCCTCCGCTGTTCTGCCGTCTATCGTCGCGTAGCATTCCAGCCCGGCGTAATAGCTGTCGCAGATGCAAAGCGGGCATTTTCTGCACCTAACATGGCCTGTTTCGTCCTGCTTGCTGTACTTTTCGCAAATCTCTTTCTCCTTCGGCGTAAGCTTCATCTCGCGTCTCCCTCCAAAAGCTTTTCCTGCAATCTGGTGAGCTCTCCCTTTATCTCCTCAATCTTTTTTGTTGCCCCGGCTCTCGTCCCCTCTCTTATGATCTTCGTCCACCTGTGTCTGCCTTGAAAATCATTGCAAAGAATCGCAACATACCATTCCGGCTTTCTCGCTCCTCCGCCCTCCGAGAAGTTGAGCTTTGCCCTCCCGCTTATTACGCTGTTGTCCTTAAGCTCCCTAATCTTCTCCTGTATCTCTGCCCGCCTTTTTCGCGCCTCTGCCTCTATGGTCTTTTCCTGTCTTTCAAGCTCCCTAATCTCTTCCTCTCTCGTCATCTTCCTTCCCTCCGTGGGTCGCAGTTAAATCCGTGATCGTCCTCGTTCGGCACAAACTCGAACCCGAAAAGGTTCTCGTGCTCTCTGTCTCCGAGAATCGCTCCCTCCCCGCATTGCAGGTTCTGGTATACCAGCTTCCCATCGCTCGAAACCATAATCATATCGTGCCTGTCGTCCCCTATCCTGTGTATCCGCCCGGAACTCTTGTCCCGAATATACAAATCCGTCCTTCCCATCCTTCTCCTGCTCCTCTTCCTGCGCTTCGCAAATTCATTTCGCGTCCGTCAAAACACCGATGACAATCTTCATGCAAGCCGTATATCCGACCATCCAGCCGTCGAAAGCCTCTTTTGATATTTCTTTCGGGATTTTCGTAATCCCGTCCATCATCGCGTTGCAAATCGCCTCCTTATCAACCGGCGGCTTCTCCGCTTTCAGCGTGATCTTTGTTTCTATGTCCTTCACCATATTCGTAGCTACTGCAAGAGCGCCCTTCCGTTCCTCTTTCTTCGGTGCTGGTATATAAGCCATCGTTTTTTCCTCCTCCTTTGTTTTGTTTTCGTCTGTAACGTACTTCCGAGGCTTTTTCGTCTCGTACATCCATCCGTCTTTCGTGTCCTTCGGCTGGTCGAGAAGCTTGCTAACGTACGCCTGTGACCAACCCGTTCCAAACGCTGCCGCCTTTATGGAATCGAAATTCCTCTCCTCGTTCGTCTTCATGTTGAACGCAACGACTTGTATGCTCCCCCTGTAGTCTCTTTTCCTCGGCATCTTTTCAACCCATTCGAGGTTTATCGCCCCATCGTTCAGCGTATTCCCGTCTTTATGCAAAACGTATTTGTATCCGTTCGGGTTCTTTACAAACGCTTTAGCCACGAGGTTTTCGATCGCTACGCGCCTGTTCTTCCCGTCGTCGCTTCGGAGGTGAACATAATTCTTCTCCCCGATGGCGAATTTCTTCATAACGAACCCGGTCTTGTAAAACCTCGTTGTAAAAACGTCTCCGAGCCTGTTGATGTAATAATCTGGATATTCCTCTATCTTCCTCCAAATGTTTGTGTTTTTAATATATTCCGGCACTCCGCTCTTCATCTGCTCCCTCCCGTAAGGCTAATTATTATGTGAGCATTCGCTCTTACAAGTTCTCTGTTTCCGATCGCTTCCAGAGCCGCGTTTATAGCCTCCATGAACTCCTCTTCCCACCAAGAGAAATCGCGGCAGATTGTATATATGAGCGTAAGTCTGTTTATAACCTCTTCGTCTTTCATTCTTCGCCTCTAATTCCTTCCGCTTTGTGTTTCCCTTCCGTTCCCGGAACTCCTAGCAACAATGGAGAAAAGGCTTTTTCTTGCTCCGCCTCTCTCTGCCTCTCGCGCTCCGCGTCAAGCATTACCGAAAAACTTCCGTTTCCACGCCTCCGTCGCCTTAAACTTTCCTGTCTTGCCTGTCCTTCTGCGTCTGGTCTGCTCTTCCCTGCGCCTAATATCGCTTCTACTCTCCCTAGCATCTTCCATCCCTGCTTCCGCTAACCTCTCGTGCCATCTCGCCACCTTCCTCGCCATGAGGTTTCCGTCCGGCCTCAAATCCAGCTCCGCTGCTATAAGCATACAATCTGTCCACTCCTCCACGAGGTTCTTAAGCGCCTGTTTCTCCGTAACCGGCGTAGGATTCTCTTTTCTGATCCTCCTTGCGAGCTTCAACGCTGCCTTTGTGAGCTCCGATCCCTCCTCCGCGAGTAATTCAAGCATCGCCGCTCTGCCTATGACTTCTAACGGGTCTCTCATTTCCTGTTCCTCACTTCTTTGGTTTTTCTTCCGAAAGTGCGCTAACCATCTTCTTTAGCAGCTCAACGGCTTTCGTCCCCGTGATCGTTTTCCCGTCTGTCCGAATCTTCTTTACCGCCGCCTCGTACTTGCTAACGAGCAGTTCTCCGTCAATCTTCTTTGCCATTTACTTTTCCTCCCATTCATCGCAAAATTCTGTGTAATCCATCTCAATCCCATCGTATTCGCCGCCGGGTCTCCCGCAAATCCACTCGGAAAGCTCCTTGCTGTACTTCCTGTACTTGCAGTTCCCGCAATACTCCTCGTCGTTCTGTACGTTTTCGCCCATCTCAACCTCCTATGAACTCGAATATTGTCATCTGTCTGTAAATCCTATATTTCTCCGGCCTCCCCAGCGGAAACGCGCTTTCCATCCGCGGGCTTTCCGGGTCAACCATGAAATCGTTCTCAACCTCCGGCGGAATCCTTGTCTCGTACTCCTTCGGGAGCTCTACTCCTTCCGCCTCGTTCAGCTCTCTCATAAGCCTCTTGAAGTAGATTATGTGGTTTCTCACGAGGTTCATGTTGCAACCATCCGACCAAAACGGGTCATTGCAACCGTTTTCGTTTATGTGCTTCCACCTCTCCGCCGAGTCGGTTATCTTCCTCGCCAGCTCCCGCATCTCTGCCGCTGGCTTTCTGTCCTTCGCTTTCATAGAGGCCTCCTTAAGCCATGGCTCTAACCTGTATGATCGTCTGCGGCGCTTTTTCTCCGCCTTTCTCCATGCACTTCCTGTGGTGCACGGAAGGTTTAACATATACCGTTTTCCCGCTCTTGTAAGTTCTTATGTGGCCTCTCGTGTTCCAAACGGCGACCTTGTAGTGCCTTATTACCTCCGCGGAAGGTACTCTCGGAATCTTCTCGGACTTGATCGTGATTCCTCCCGAAAGCGTCCTAACAATTTGTGGTTTCGGGTTCTTCTCCGCCTCGTCGAAAACGGCCTTAACATTCGCCCCTTTTCTCCGGCGCTGCGGTTTTGGCTTCCCCTGCATGAGCTGGAAGTTCGTCTCCGATATGGCTTGAAAGAATTTTGTCGCTACGCTCCCTTGTTCTCCGTCTTCCTCGTAGCCTTTTACGAACGGTACAACAACTTCCTCTACGATCTTTCTGTCCGCGTCGCTCCATACCTTCTGCCCGTGTATGGAAGCCCATAAATAATCCGCCATCTGAACCCCCGTGCACTCAACGAGAACCTCGTTTTCTCCGTTTTCGTCCGCTTTCAAATAGGCCGTCGCGTCGTCTATGTAATTTTCTACAATCCACGCTTGAATCCTTCTCTCGTAGCTGAAATCGTAGATGCTTACCTTGACGCTCTTTTTCTCCTCGTCGATTTCTTCAACCTTGAACCACAAGTACCTTTCCCTGTTGACCTTCAAAACTCCCTCTTTAAGCGGCGGTATAAGGAGATAGAAATTGTTTTTTGTTGCCTCTTTCGTTTCTGTCTGAATCTTAACCGAAGGAAAGTCCGCGTCCCTTCCCCTCTCCCCTTCTGGAATAACCAACGAGTAATCTATCGTGTCTTCGCCTCTAATATCCTCCCTGCTCGGAATCTGGTTCGCTTCCTGTATCATATCGAAAACGAGCTTGATGTAATCGTCCGCTACGTCCGACAAACTGCGCTTTTCCGGCTGCCCCGGATTTCCGTAGAGTGAGTTATGCCTGTATCTCTCGTATTTCTTTGCAAGGTCGAACATACTTTTTCCGTTGCTGCCGCCGTAAGCTTTCCGCTTCTGATTCGAGCCGTCTGGTCGCCCTTTTGCCGCCTGTCTTTTTAGCTTCCGCAGTTTTCCCATAAGACCTCCTTTTTGTGTTACCGAAGTATTCTCCCGGTTTCCCTGTCCTTCAAGACTATCCGATCTTGTATCTCGTATCCGTAAAGCCCAGCGACCGCCTTAATAAGCTTTATGCACCTCGACAGTTCTTCTGCGCGTCTGTCCGCGCTGTAGATCGCCTCTCCTGCCGTCGGGTCTCGGTAGCCCTCATTGTTCCTAAACATCGTCCTCCGCTATCTCTCGGAGTGTGACTTCCACCCTCGGTTCTTCCGAGTAGTACTTTACGGCGTGTACTATGCACACTTGGCTGTCGTCGTCGTAAGCCATGCCGTTTATCGCGTCCAGAATCGCTTTAACTACGTTATCCGCGTCCGGCCTCTTCGTGTGCATTACCTTAAGCAGCTCCATCTCCTCGCGCTTCTTCTTCGATGTGCTTTTCGGTATCGGGAAGAACGCTATAATGTTCGCCCAAATCTCTCCTTCCAGCTTCTCCCCTGCGCATTGCTGCTGGTAAGAGAGCTTAACCAGCGTCTCGTATGCCGCCGTTTTCTCCGGGGTGAACGTCCTAACCCCAAAATGTGTCCTCTGGAATCGCGGCCTCCCCTTCGCAACCGGCGAACCGTAAACTGTGAATTTTACACTTTTCATAACTCTTCCCTCGGTCTTTCGAGTATGCTTCTCATGCTCTCGAATCGTCTCCCCGCCTCCTGCCTCCTCATGCTTTTCCCTGCAATCTCCACGGGGTAACACGCCTTCATAACCCTGTCGTAAATCCTCTCGTACCCTATCCCGTCCGGGTTCTTTAACTCCTGCGCCGTGAGGTTCGTCGTTAGGATCATCGGCTTCCCTGTCCGCAATCTGCTGTCGATGACGTTGTAAACCTTCTCCTGTGCGTACGCCGTGTCCCTCTCCGCTCCAAGGTCGTCAATAATCAGCAGGTCAACGCTCTCTATCGCTTTCCCGTATGCCTCCTCGTTCGTCCCATCCTGCCTCAAAGCCTGTAGGATTTTCACAAAAGAGGTCATAAGCACGGCTACCTCCTGCTCCATGAGTGCGTTCGCGATGCAAGCCGCCGTATAGCTCTTCCCTGTTCCCACTCCGCCGTAAAATATAATCCCCTCGCCGCTGGCCTTTACGGTCTCCCAATTATCGACGTAGTTATTCGCTACGGTGTAGGCTCTCTTGTTCTCCGCTCTGCAAATGTATTCCGAAAATTTCGCGTTCTTAAGCTCTCCCGGAATCAAACTCGCCTCTCGAATCTCCTCTATCCGCCTCAACTTCTCCTCGTACTGCTTCTTGTCCATCTCGTCTTTGAGCTCTTTCTCCTTGCAGTAGCAGATTACGGGAACGGTGATCTCTATGTCTGAAAACGGGAGAATCGTTCTGTACTGCTTCCTCTGCCCGCAAACTCCGCAGACCAAAAGCCCCGTATCGTCGATATAGTCTCCCGGTTTCTCCGGGTTGACCTCTTCCTGCTCCCTTATCGGGAGGTAATTAAGCATCGTCTCCATGGCTATCCCTCGTTAAAGTACTGCGCCCAGCTCTCCGCTCCGTTCTCTTCCGGCCTCGCTCTGGCTGTCGTTTTCCCGCGCATCTTCGCTCGTCTCTCTCTTACAGCGTCAAAAACCCAATTTCGTAGCGTGAGGTTATAATCCTTGCACTTGTACCCCCTCCTCTGGATGTATTCGTCGAGGAAGGTGATCGCGTCTTGCGTGTCCTGCTCGCCGAAATCGTTTCGGAGCTTCTCTAACTGCCCGTCGGTCAAAAGTACGTGTTTGTACTCTCCGAGTTTGTGTCTCTTCTCCTTCGCTGGTGCGCCGTCTGCGTCAGCGGACGGTACACGTATATTATCTTGTTCACTTATATTTTTATTATTAACTGATATATCTTTATATTCTTTTTCTTTTTCTTTATCTTTATCTTTATCTTTAGGTTCCGGGTTGGTTTCGTTTGGTTTCGGTTTGGTTACGGTTTGGTTATTTTTGGTTTCGGTTTGGTTTTCTTTGGTTATGGTTTGGTTATTTTTAGGTCTCCCGCCCCTCTTCCCATTCTCGTATCTTCTGTTGTTTGCGTCGATTTGCGGCTTTACGAGGGAGAAAACGACGCTCCCGATCCCTGCGCCCTCCGGCTCAATCCCGTCGAGTGCATAATCTATGATTGCCATTGCCGCTTTTCTGAAATCCTCGTCGTTAAGGCCGCAAAGCGCATCCCGGAAACTTCTGTAAAAGACGAAACCATCTCTTTTCACTTTTGCGCCCTCCCTGTCTAACCATTTGTTTTATGTGCTATCGGGTGTATGTGGTAAACCTCCGTAAGAACCTTCGTGTGTCTGCAATAATCGCAGCACTCGCATCTGTCCGGCTCTTCCATCCTCGCCTTTAAGTCCAAAAGCCTCGTCATGTTCATCTCGACGAACGAAAGAGCCGCCTTAAGCGTCGCGCTGTCAAGAACGAAAACGCCAATACCCGGTTCATCGTGCTTGTCAAGCGCTGCGATGAAGAACGGAAGCCTCTCCCCTGTATTCTGGTAAACGATCTCTTGGTAAATCGCTCCCTGTATGTCGTACCCCCAATACGTTATCCAATCGATATAGCCCGTCTCCTTCGCCCAAAGCCTCTTCGGAGCGTTCAGCTCCTCCGTAAACTCCTCCTCGTAAACGTCCTTCACAACCTTAAGGTCTGTGATAAACTCTCCGGGCTTGTAGCTGTCCATCTTGATCTTCCACTTTGCCCCGAAAAGCTCCCCCGTCATGATCGTTTGCTTCTCGCCGGACATAAACTTCATGAACATCCTGTCCCGCTTTGCTCGCTCTATGATTTTCTCTGCGTGCTTGAAGTCCGCCCGGAGCTCTCCCTTCTGCGTCATTATCTCCGGGTGCTCTGCCTTGAACTCGTCCAGCGTCCCCTCGAACCAAGCGTCAACGTATGAGCCCACGAGCATCGCTGTTGAAACTTCCGTCTTCCATTCCCCGTCGAGGATGGCGAGGGCGCGTGCTTCGCACCCTCTCTTTCCTGCGCTGCCGTAGAAATTTTTATACTGCGACACGCTCATGTACTCCTCGTCGGCCTCTTTTGAGTAATAATTGTCCTTTGTGAGTATCATTAGCGCACCTCCCTGTAGATCGCTCCTACGTGTTCGATGTATCCCTTAATCATCTTCATCTGCTTATCCGTTGCCTTTACCCGAATCATATATATGCCTGTGGCCTCGCCAGAGCTCGTTTTGCCGAGCTTGACGGTCGTAGGGGTATAGTTGTTAGCCTCAACCTCTTCGAGCGCCTCCTGTGGGCTCTGGCGCGTGATTTCGGGCATCCCCGTCTCCGGGCTTTCCTCCTGCCAGACCTCGACCGGCTGTGCTGGCTGGCAAGCCGTTGGAGCCGCCGCTGCCATTTTTGTCCGTTCTTCCGCCTCTTTCCGGGCTTTTTCCTCTGCTTCTCTTCTGGCTTTTTCCGCTTCTTCCCTTGCCGCTTTCCGGGCTGCTTCTTCCGCCGCCCTCTTTGCTTCCGCTTCGAGCCTTGCCTTTTCCCTCTCGATCGCCTCCGCCTCGAACCGTTTCAGCTCGTCAATCTTCCTGTATGCGTCTTGAATCGAAAGTTTCTCCTCGTACGCCTTTAATGCTGGCTCTTTGTACTGCTCTTCCAGCTCCTCGAAGTAAACAAGCTCCGACGAAACCCTTTCGTGAGCCGCCTCGATCGCTTCCTTCCAAGTCCTCTTTGAAGTGCTCACGTTCGTCCATTTGGTGTCGAAAGTGTCAAATTCCAGCTTTTTCCCGATGATCTCCGGCAGGTCTTTGAAGGTTTCGCGCATGAACTCGATGATTTCCTTCTTTGCCTCTTCCCTTCGCTTCGTCTCGTATTCGTCCAGCCCCTTGTCAATCTCTGCAATCGGCTCTTTGACCATTCCTGCAAGCTCTTTCAGAAGCGGCTCTACCTCGTTGTACGGCTTCATGCACTCCGTCTTTATGTCCTTTCTCTTGTCGTCGATCTCCTTAAAAAGCTTGTTCAGCGTAACCCTGTCTTCTTTCGCCTCTTTGATGTTGTCCTCTGTGTAAGCGATTCCCTTGTAGTAGGCCAGCTTATTCGTTAAAGTCGCCTTAAGCTGCTCGTAGTTTACTTTGATTACTCCCGGTATCTGTTCTACTACTACCGAAAGCTCCGTTCCCTCTGTTTTTGTGCTTTTCCCTGCCATTTCGTCCTCCTTTATTTGAAGGGCAGCTCGCCCTGTTCAAACTGCTTATCAAACGCGTCGAAATCAAAGTCCTCCGGCGTTGCTTCCGGCTCTGCCGGTGCTGGTTTTGCTTTCTGTGCCTGTTGTGCTGCCGGTGCTGGTTTCGTCTCTTGCGCTGGTTCTTGTTTCTTCTCCGGGGCTTTCTGCTCTTCTGCCGTAACCTCCGCCGCGATCTTCGCCTCGACCGCATTTGCCGCCGCGTCTACAGCGTCAACGTCCGGCCTGTTGTCCTCATAGCTCCCTGTATTCCCGTCGAAAACCTTCTGATCCTGTTCAATGGCTGTCCGAACCTGTATCGAAAGCATCGCCCACTTTGACAAAAGAAGCTTTATAACCGTCTTTTTTGCCATCTCGTCGAAATGTGTCTGCCACGGGCCATTGTTGTACGTCTTGCTGTACCGCTTTGCGTGGCTCTCGACCTCCGCCTTTGTCATGTAAAGCCCCTTACGGAAGCCGGAAAGAAGCTCGTAGTAAGCGTAGTATCCAACGATTTTATCTCTCTGCCCGCTGGCTCTCTGCGTGCACAAGGAGAAGTCCTCTGCGAATCTCAATTCCTCGAATATCGGGTTGTAATCAAGAATTTCGTCCTCATATACCTCCGTCGCGTGCATCGTCTTGTATTGATTTGTTCTGATGGCGAGCTCGACAAATCCCTTGTAGCCCATCTGGAACTGCGCCTTTCCGCCGTACGGGATTATGTAAGCTCTTCCCAAGTTGGGGTCAATCGGAAGGTCTAACGTAGCCGCGATGAATGCCGCCGACATTATCGAAGCCGGTTCGCACTTCGCAAGAAGTGTGTTGGAAGAGGTGACATTAACGATAGATGCCAAGAACTGCTCGCCGCGCTCCCCAAGGATTCTTTTGAAGTTCGCTTTCACATTCGCATCCGCCACGAGCTTCTTCAGCTCCCCGACCGTCGATTTCGGCCTCCTCTGTAATTCGTTTCCCATTTTGTTCTCCTCTCATTTTTGTGATGGTGTTTATGAAATCCATAAATACGTGCTGCCTAACAACGTCCTGCAGAAGCACATACATATAGCTTTCGTCTTTCCCTGCGATCTCGCATTTTCGCCTCGCGTATTCAATACACGCTTCCAGCTCTTCTTCTGGAACCGTAAGCCCCTGCTCTTCCAGCTCCCTTAATAATCTTTCTTTCAACCTTCTCCTCCTGTCTGGTGTCGAGAATATAACCTATGAGCTCTCTCAATCCGTAGTGGATTAAGCAAGCAATCGGGGTGATTAAGTATTCCCCTCCGACGTAAAACCCGCCTCTTTCCGCGTATGCCGCCTGTACTGCAATCGCCGTAAGTACAAGCCCAAGCGTTATCGGAAACCAATACCTCAATAATAGTTTTTGCATCCTTTTCCCTCTCACTTATAGAATCTGTGACCGCCGTAGCTGTAAAGGTATGTCAGATGGCTCTCGTGCCAGCTCTTTCCCTTGCAGCTCTCGAAGTAAAGCGCTCCCGCCGTGTTGTCCCAGCCGCCCTTTACGAGCTCGTAAGCCGCCCTGCTTTTTTCCGTCGGCGTTGCTGAATAATACCTGCCGTCAGCTCCTACCGTAGAAAACTGACCCGGCTGGAAGATAACCCCGTGTACCGTATTCGGGAAGCTTGGGTCTAAAACCCTGTTAAATACAATCCGAATAATGTGTGCCATCCCCTCTGCGCCGTCTATCTCGTCCTCTGCGATCGCCAGCTTTTCAAGCTCCATCGCCTCTTCTTGCGTGCAAATGTAGGCCAGCCCGGATATTAAATCCGAAAGCTCCTCGACCTCTGCTTCGGTTTCCGCCTCCGTTTCGGTCTCTGTTTCTGCTTCCGTTCCCTTTTCTGTTGTATTTTCCGCGCTGGCCTCCGTCGTCTCTGCCTCTTCGTCGTCCTCGGATTCCTCTGTTTCCGTCTCCTTCTGTCCGACCTCTGCCGTCTTAACATCCTGTACTGCCGGAGCTGCGGCTTTTCTGGCGTTTAGCTTCGTCTCCCGCTTCGCAATCTCCATGATCTCTTTCGTTATGCCAGCTACAGGGTATCCGTGCTCCGTTTCCGTCTCGACGCTAACCGGCTGCGCGGCCTCCGTCTTTGCGGTCTTTCCGTTTGCTGCTGCCGTTACAGATAAAGCCAGAACAAAAGCCCCCGCGCTCATAGCCCATATCTGCCATCCGTCTTTATGCGGTCTTTTCATTTCCTCTCCTCCCTATCGGCTTGACGAATATTCCAAGGTCAACTCCCTGCATATTCTCTACCGCCTCCAAAAGCTCCTCGTCGTTTGTGATTCCGAACTCGTCTCGCATGATCTTCTTAAGCCGTTCCACTAATTCCATGCCCTAAAGCCCTCCCGTTCTGCAATAATGTTGAACTCTGATATTGCAAGTACGATCTTGTTGAACGCCTCCGATACGTTTTCGACCGCGCCTCCCTCTTCTGCTGTGATCTCCCCGTCTGCCGCAATTCCGATCAGCCGTGTGATGTGTCCTTTCAAAGAAGCTGGTTCCAAACTGTGCAGGATTCTTATCGCCGCCGCCTGTACGTTTGAGTTTCTGGTGCATATCGCTTCTCTGCATCCAATCGGGCAACTCGTTTTGCAGTAGATATTCTTAAGCTCCGGCGCGTTGTAGGCCTCCGCCATAATCAATATCTTGTCTGCCGGTACGCGGTTCACCCTGTTAAGCTCGTACTTTTCGAGCGCCGCCTCCGTGATGTGCATGAACTCCGCCGCCGTGTCTCTCCTCGCCAGCCTGTCGTTCTGTTTCGCCGCCTCCATTCTGGCCTTAAATAGCGTCTTTCCATCCATATTTCGCCCTCCATTTCTGTGGTGTTTTCCCCGGCTTTCGCCTATAATAAAAAGTGAAAGGGTCAGCCGGAGTGGTCTTTCTTTTTCCCGTAGTCATCTCGGATGCCGAGAAAATCAGCGATGACTCTCCTGCCTTTTTTGGAAGTGTTGCGTCCGTGAACGATAGCCGATGTGTGCTGCGGCGTGAAGCCTGTTCCTTCGGAAACGTCGTTTACGGTGTACTCTTTCTTAATCATGGTGATAAGAGCCATTTTGCACCACGGGTCAGTAACTACATTCGCCATAAGGCTGCCTCCTTTCTCTTGATAATCCGCCGGGTATGAGTTATCATTTATGCGCCAACATATCGGGATAACTCATACTTACGCGGTGTGATTAAATTATAGCTCTTAAATACGAGTTTGTAAAGTCTTTTTTTCTTTTTTTTGCGCTTTTTTTATAACTTTCTATTTCTATGTATCAAGGCCGCGTATTTTATGGGAACACACAAAAATGGAGGGAAAATATGGATGGATTCTACGAACAATTCTGCGCGGCGTGCGTAAAAAAGGGTACCACGCTAACAACTGTCCTGCGGAAAATCGACCGCGCCACGGGTACAATCGGCGGCTGGAAAAAGGGGCAATCCCCACGGCTCGATATTACTGTCGAGATCGCTGACTACCTCGGAATCTCAATCGACGAGCTGGCTCGCGGCGACGTTTCAAACTTCCGCCGCGTTTCCGATGACGAAAAGGAGTGGCTTTCTCTTATTTCGAGAATCGAGCCCTCTCGCCTCGAACTATGCAAGGATTTTCTAAAAACACATATCGTTGAGCCGGAAAAGTACGAAGGAAAAAGGAAGACATCGTAACCTATGCTTACTTCCTTTTCCGAAAGAAAGAAAGGAGATAATGGCATGACCGGGGACAGATTTTTAGAAGATAATGAAGATTCGCAGGAAGATCGCGGCGGTTTCGAGGAAGAGCTGCGCCGTCTTTCCGTGTGCTACAGGTATGCTTCCGCCGCTGATCGTGGCGTAATATGGGCTGTATTGAACAAATACGTTCCTATGCTAACGGCTGACGGGCTCCTGTAATCTATTTCCGGCTGCCGAAAGAAAATGGCAAGCCTATACAAAGAAGAGGCTGGCACTCCGCTGCTTAAGGTCGCTATCTATATCCGCGTCTCAACTTCGCACCAGATTGATAGGGATTCTATACCTATGCAGCGGAAAGACCTTGCCGCTTATTCCGAGCTGATACTCGGAACGTCCAATTATGTCTATTTTGAGGATGCCGGTTACTCTGGAAAAAATACCGAGCGCCCCGCTTATAAGGAAATGATGGAGCGCGTGCGGAAACACGAGTTTTCCCATGTTCTCGTCTGGAAAATTGATAGAATATCGAGAAATCTTCTTGACTTCTCTGAAATGTATCTGGAACTCCAAAAGCTCCGGGTTGTTTTCGTGTCCAAAAGCGAACAGTTTGACACCTCTACCGCCGTCGGTGAGGCCATGCTGAAAATAATTCTCGTCTTTGCAGAGCTAGAAAGGAAAATGACTTCCGAGCGTGTCCGCGCCACCATGATCTCAAAAGCCTCCTCCGGGGAGTGGAACGGCGGGAAAATCCCCTACGGCTATTCCTATGACAAAGAAACCGCGACCTTCTCGATCGTCGAGGAGGAAGCTGCCGTCTGTCGCATCCTGCGCGATGATTATCTGAAATTTCATTCCATAATCCATTCGACGAAGCTCTTAAACGATTCTGGTTATAAATCGCGCTCTGGAAAACCGTGGTCTACAACGACCTGCTGGAAAATCCTCTCCTCTCCGTTTTATGCCGGAATCTATAGGTATAATCGTTATCGCGGAACAGAGCACAGGACAATAAACCCCTCTGGCGAGTGGGTTCTTGTTCCCGACCATCATCCTGCGATATTTACGGTTGAAGAGCACGAAAAGATGGCGGCTTTTCTGGCTGACAATTCCAGACGGATGAACACTCTCGACACGTACAACTACAAAAGGAACACGTACGTTTTCTCCGGGCTTCTCTTCTGTGACAGTTGCGGCTCTCGGATGCTCCCGCAAACAGGAAGGAAGCACAAGGACGGGTACAATCCTGCCACCTATTATTGCGCGAAAACAAAAAAGACGCGCTCCTGTGATAACCGCGGGGTGAGCGATTCTGTCGTCGGGGAGTTTGTGCTGAACTATATCCTTAATATGCTGAACGCAAAGAAATCGTTTTCTTTCATAAAATCGCCGGAAGCGCTCGAAGAAAGGCTTCTCTCCGGCTCTTCGTTCTCCGAGATTGTTCGTCTGGAAGAATCCGGCTTGCATGAGTTTTATAATCTCCTGTCGAACTATAGCTCCGACGATTCCTTCGTTTTCTCGATGAAGAAGCCGAAGAAGAGAAAAGCTTCCGTAGACCCGGAGGTTTCCTCGCTGCGAAAAGAGCGGGAGCGTCAAGAGCGGGCTTTAAAACGTCTCGAAAGCCTTTACCTGTATTCTGATAACCCATTGAGCGAGCGGGAGTTTATCCTGCGCTCCGCTGAAATAAACGACAAAATCGAAGCCGTGAACAAAAAGCTCGGTTTGATCTCCACCGAGGCCTCCTCTGTTCTCTCTGACGAGGATTTTGTTCGGCAAGCTTCTCACATCCTCGTATCGTCTCTCCTCCGGGATAAAGAGTATGTCTTTTATAGGAATATCGCAACGAATACGTCCCCGGAAGTCCTTCACGATTATTTCGCCTCTATAATAGATAGCGTCCGGGTCTATAAAGGGCGCGTTATGTCTATCGTCTTCAAGAACGGCCTTACCCACAAGTTCCTGTATGAATAAAAGGAGCGGTTGAGCGTTTTTAATTGCGCTCTCCCGCCCCTGTTATCGGGCTTTCAAAAATCTTTCAAAGAAAGAATCTGTATCTAAATCACAAGCATAGCATCCCTCATGCTTATGGGGTGTATGCAAAATCTTATTTTATAATATATCATAGCCCTACGCGAATGGGAACCCTTCAAAGTCGTCTCCGGCTGGCGAAAAGCCGTCGGAATCGCTCTCCACGGCGTTTTCCGTTGTAGAAGCTCCGCTTCCCTTGCTCTCCGCAAAGGAGAATTTTTCCATTATGAGCTCTTGACCGTAGACCTTCGAGCCGTCCTTCTTTTCGTAATCGTTATTCCTCTCTTCTCCTACAACGAGTAAAGCAATCCCTTTGTGGAAATATTTCTCCGCGATCTCCCCGTACTTTCCGAAAGCGGTTACGTTGAAGAAATCCGCCGTCGGCTGCCCTTCAACCTTCGTCGAACGGTCAACAGCCATGCGGAATTTCGCCATGCGCTTTTCGTTGTTTTCTCCGTAGCTTCTCATTTCCGGGTCTGCGACGAGCCTCCCCATAATCATGTGCATATTGATTCCTCTCATGTTTCCTTATCCTCCTTTTTATTTGCGGCCTTTTTAATCGATGTTCACCTCTTCAACGAAGTGCTCCGCCTTTTCGCGGCTGTCGAACCACTCCTTTACGAGCGTCTTCTTTCTGTCTGTCTCCTCCGTACTCTCCGGCTTAACAACGGCCTTTTTCGTCTCCGTGATCTTTGAAACCTTCATTCCGTCCTCATAGATCGCGACCGTAACGCAAAACCACAGTTTTTCGTCTGCTGGCGTAAGCTCCCATTCTTCCAGCTCCTTCTCCGAGAGCTCCCTGTCGTATTCGATGTAGCCCCAAGCTTCGCTGCCGATCTCCTTGACCTCCGTTTTCCAATCGAAATTACGGATTCTTACAACTCCCTCCCGCGGGTAGCTGCCCGGCATAACCGGGCGCATCCTGCTATAGTACCTCTTTAATGTGCTCACGAAATCGCCTCCTTTTCCCTCTGCGCTTCCAGCCGCTCCAAAGCTTTCTTGAAGTACGACATTTCCTTTTCCCCTATTTCAGCCCAACAACCTTGCCCGTAAAGCCTGTCCCGCTCGACCGTCTCCTCGCTGTCTTTGATGGTCTCTCTAATCCAAGCGATGACCTCGCTGTTGTCAACTTCTGTCGTGATCTCGATTGTCGCGTGCTTCCTGTTATGTTCGTGAGCCATGGCGTTTTTCATGTGGTCAGAGCAAAAGGCCGTAAGAGGCCAGAAAGCCAAGTTGTGCTTTGCCGTGCTTATCTTCCCCCTCTTCCCGATCTTCGTAAGCGTGAGCCCTGTTCCGCTGTAGGCCGGGTTGCTGCCGTCCTGTTCAACCCACCAATAGCCGTTATCGTTCTTGAAAAACGCGTTCTCAATCTTTACAATATCTCCGCATTGAATCAATCTTCCATTTTTGTCGTATGTCATCTTTCCCTCCTTTTTGAAATCGGTTGAGTCCAGCCGTGCATCTTCCTCCTTCCTTCTGGCTGGCTTATGCTTCCGTTTTTTCTTCATGCCCCAGCCATTTTCCTCCAATTCCTGCCGAAGTCTCTCCGCATCCGCTCTTCGTGCATCCCGTAGCTCATATACGGGGCAAGGTCTGCGAGCTGCTGGTAAATATGGTTCCTGCACCCGTTTACAACTTCCTGCACCATGTAAAGCCTCCTGTAGCAACTCTCGCCTCTCACAATCCTTGCCTTTGTAATCGCCTGTTCCGGGCTGTCTGCCGTAATGTTGAAAACCTCGTCGCGGTCATTCCATTTCTTCCCGTTGGCTGTAAGCCTATATAAATTTTTCGCCATGCTCTTCTCCTCCATTCTCGTGTTCCCTGCCCGGTTTTTCCCGACCGGGCGCGGGGTGCTTTTATTATGGTCGTAGGTTCGACAGCTTTCGGTTCAAATCCATAACCTCCTGCGTGAGCTTCGTCATTTCGTCAAGGTCAATCAAGTCCTCCTGCTTTGCTGATTCGATAAAATCGATCAGCCATGTCGCCGTCTGTCTCCCGCACCAGAAAGCCGCTATCTTCTGCTCCTCGTCCATTCGCGCTCCGGGCGCTGATAGGTCGATGATTTTGTCCGATATGTGATGCTTCATAAGGCCAATAAGTTCTCTGATTTCCATGTTTTCCTCCTTTGCCCTCGTAACCTCCGGGGAGGCTTTACGCCTCCGCCGCTCCTATACCGAGAATCTGCATTGCTTCTTTCAGTACAGCAAGCTTTCTCTCTGCTTCCTTCGCCCTGTCTTTCTCTTCTGCGAGCTGGCTTTCGAGCTTGTGAGTGTACTGATTTGTGTTCATGCTTTGTATCGCTGCTGATTCCCTTTCTTCCTTGATGGTTGCCTTAAGTGAGGCGACATCCTTGTAATATTCGCTTTGAAGGTCGATGTACTTTTTGTTGAGCTCCTCAACCAGCTTCTTGTTCTCACGCTCCTGCTTTGCAAGCTTCGCTTCCAAGTCTTCGATTCTGGTAGCTCTCCGTCGGGTAAGCCTCTGAACTCCGCCGTTTTTCTTCCAAGTCTTGCAGAACGCATCCTTGTCAACGTCTGCTCCGTAGTATTCTTCTTCGATTTCGCGGTACTCGTAGGATGTGGGCTCGAATCCTGTTCTTTCAATAAACTCCTGCATCATCATAATTTTTTACCTCCGTTTTTTGTGCTGTCCCTTAACTTAATTGAATTATAGCTCATATTTATGAGTTTGTAAAGCCCCATATTAACTTTTTTTCAAAAAAATAAGGAAAAGCCGAAATCACACGGCCTTTCCTTTAGTTCCTGCTCTATTCCTATCTGTTTCTGCTGGTTTTATAGCTCACGAAGTTATCCCCATCTACTATCGAGAGCTCGTATCCTCCAGCTTCCAAGATCGCTTTTACCGTGTCGTATGCGACGTTCTCGACCTTCCCGCTCGAAAGAACAGCATCCGGGTTGAAATCTCCCTTTTTCTCGATCTTGATTTTAAGCCCCATGGCCTCGCACATAGCCGTAACCGTCGAAAAGTTCGGGTCTTTTCTGTCGAGCGTGGCTCCTTTTCCTCTCCTGTAGCCGTTAAGAATCTGCCATACGTTCGTTTTTGTCTGGTGGAGCTTTCCTCCAAGCTCCTCGTATGTGATTCCCTTTTTCTTCATAAACCGTTTTAGTATCTCCGCGACCTTCATCGTTCCTCCTCCGTTGGCTCTATTATAATCATCCGCGCCTAACTCGTCCAGCGGGTTCCGAGCTCTTTGCAATTCTCGTTCATCCTCTTGATCCGCTCGATGCTCTCAATACGTTTTTCCTCTTCCTTCCCTCGAAGCCTGTAATAAAGAAGCCAATAAGGATAACCGTCCGCGTAGTTGCACTCCTCCTCGATCGCCGTTAGGATGACGCGTTTCCTCAAAGCGTGGCAAAGGAACATTTCTATTCTTTCCGGCCTTTTGGATGAAAAGTAGTCCCCCGTTCCGAGTATATCTCTTTTCTTGTCGTAAGCTCTGCCGCTGCGGAGAAGCCTGTCTGTCCATAGAACATTGTCCGTCGGCTTCCAGCGTTTCATCCAGAGGCAAAACCGCGTATATGAGTAGGGATACAGCATCGGAGGCCGCTCGCATGGCTTTCCTCCTACAGTTACGAGCGTCTGCATTATGAGCGGTTCTCCATCTTCTCCCGTCGTCTTTATATATTTTGTTTGCGGTTCGTAATTGTATGTCCCTCCCTTGTTTATCTGTTCTTCGTTGAATATGCTCATTCCCAGCTCCTTTCTACGCCGCGTACGTGTACCTTATTCCCCACATACTCCTATCCCACGCCGCCGAAATCCACTCCCTCGCCGGTTCAACCATCCTGTCCAATATCTCAAACAGGTCTGCTTCGTAAAGCTCTTCCATCCTGCATCCGGCCTTTTCCTCGATCTCGTCCGTCTCGTCGTCAAGAAAGAGCCAGCTTTCCTCCGGGAACTCCTCTTCTGTCTGCTCCTTCCTCCGCTCGTACTCGTCGAATAATCTGTCATAGTAAATATCTTCGTTAAACCTCATAATCGAAATCACTCCTCCAATCTTTCCTCCGGGGAGAAATTTCTCCCATCAACGTATCCCGCTCTCCATTCGTCTACTGTGAGCCTTTCCGTCTTCGCGTAGCTCCTCCTGTCTTCCTTGATGGAACCCGTCGCATCCGCTACTTCCTTCGGAATCTGCGCAACGAGCGCCCAGCCCTCCTCTTCCTGCTTCTCTTCGTCCTGTTTTCTGTACTTTCCGAGTAGACCTGCTGAAAATCCGAACCCGTAGCTTTCCGAAATCCTCTTCGCGTAATCCCCGTTGTATGTCTTCTTTGCTTCCCTTCTGATCTCTCGCGCCTTTGAAAGTACGCAATCAACGGCATATCTGAAAATTTCGAGGCAAATTTCCGCGTCCTCTTCAAGCCCGAAGAAAACAACATCGTTTACGCTGCTCCCGATCTTGTTTCTGGACGCTGCCTTGCAACAGTAGTTTTCCGCGATTATAACGGAAAGCCAATTTACCCACGGGTTTCTGTGTTTACTGTATGTAATGCCGGATTCCGCCTTGATGACCTTTTTGCTCGTGTTCTCTTTGAGGTCGAGCTCCGTAACCTTGTGCTCTATCATAAGCTCCCTTGCCTTAAGGAGAGCCGCTGCCGCCTCGTTTTCGTTCGGGCTCTCCGCAAGTGCAAGAAGCTTTCTGATCTTCTCCCTGTAGTCCTTATCCATTCTCTTCCGCCTCCTGCAAGGCTTCCGAGAGCTCTTCCAGCATATTCTGAATCTCTTCCGCGTCGTCTATAATCTCTCTTATGGATTCTGGTACGCCGTTCATCCCGCGGCATCTAACCAGCACCTCCGCGTGTTCATCCGGGTCAAAGTACGTCGCGTATTCCCGAACTCCCTCAACAATCCCGTCTTTCTTCGCGACATAGAAAGAGAAGTCTTCTCCCGCCGGTGTATGCCGTGACAGCTCCCAGCCGAACTCGTCTTCGTAAACGCTCCACTCTCTTTCTTCGCATATATTAAGGTAGATACTCCTCACGCCTTTGCCCTCCTCCGTCTTTCGCTCGCCGGAATCCCGTTGTACTGATCGCAGACCGTTTGAGCGTGTGCTCTCGTTCCTACGCTGCCGAAGATAGGTATCTGCGGAAACCCTTCGTGGTGACAGTAATACAGTTTCTTTCCCTTGCTCGCCGGGTCTTTCTTGCTCTCCGGGAGTATGCTAACTACATAGGCTCTCTTCATTTGTACCTCCGTTTCTGTGATGTTTTCCCTCGTTCCTCTATGTTATCTGGTGAAGCCCGCGGGGTTATCCCGCGAGCTCGTCCAGCAGCGTCCGCTCCTGCGTACGTGTGTCCGGGATGTAGTAATCGTAGAAGCCTTTCTCTACGTCGTCGCGCCTCTCGACCTTGACGAACCACCAGCCATCCGGCAGGGCTATGTCGAAAATAATGCTGTGCTTTTCGAGCTCCGGCCTTGTGAGCTTCTGGATGTAGCCCTTAAGCCACTCCTTTGTGCGCTTCTCTCCGTTGAAGAAGCCGTCGATTGAAAGATTGTAAAGCTGGTTTGTAACCTCTGTAAGTGTCATAAAGCACCTCCTTTGTGCGGTTTTGCGTTCGTGGTTACGCCATCTTATCAATGATCGCCAGAAGCATCTGGTGCTCCTTCCAGCTAATCTTTTCCTGCTGGTAGGCTCTGTCGATTCCGTCGCTCCCGTAAAATACGTTCTGGATCGCGTCTTCCCTGTCCGCTGCCTCGATGATTCTCTCTAAAAACTTCTTAAACATAATCTGTTCCTCCTTTTCGCTTCTTTTAAGTTAGCAGGGGTTTAGCACCCCTGCCTCGCAAGTATTCTTCCTTCCCAATATGCTGCCTCTTCATCGTGTGCCATCCGGGGAAGCTTCGACGCTACTCTCTTTACGCTCTCGCCGTTGATGTAGAGAGCTCCGTCGATGATCTCCGCGTCCATTTCGATGTGGGTATTCTTTCCAATTCTCCACTTTTCGATAGCCTTGATGATGTTTCTGAAAATGTCCTTGCCGTTGTAAAACCAATCGCCGTTGTCGATCTCCGCTCCGGGGAGAACCTTCTCATTTACGAAGTCGATAATCTGCTTTCTGTCCATTTTATTACCTCCGTTTTGTGTGTTCCCTGTGTTCTTGATGCAATTATAGCTCGTATTTATGAGTTTGTAAAGCCCCATATTAACTTTTTTACAAAAAATATATAAGGTTTCCTTTCTGGAAAACCTTGTTCCTTTTGTGAACATCTGTTTCCTTATTTGAAAATGAATTGAAAAATTGGAACAAAAATGTGCCGAAATTTGAAATGGTAGTTGAAAAAATGGAAATGAATCTTCTTTTTGGAAAATAAAAACCCTCCCCCAGCTCGAATTTTCGAGCCAGAGGAGGTAAAACTAAAGGAGAACTCTATGCCTACAAACTATTCGTCTGTCTGCCTTATCTCATTAGGCGATTCACTTCCGCCTGTACCAAATCGGGGTCGTATCCCTTCGCTTTCAGCTTCTGCCGCCTTGCGTCTCCAACGCCCCATTTACCAGCGATAACCTCTTTCGCGATCTGCGTAATATGTTCCGCGCTCATGGTTTTGCCGTTCAGCTTCGCGTTTACGACCGCCTGTACTGCAAGGTACGAGTAACCAGCCGCCGCGAGCCGCTTCCTGCGCTCGTCTCCACTTCCCCATTTGCCCTGTATTACTTCTGCCGCGATCTGTTCTATGGTTTTGCTTCCGCCGTTCCCGTCGTTCGCCGTTGCGTTCTTACGGGCTGCCCCGCTTGTGACTATAACCGTATGCCCTTTTGTCTTCGTAACGAGAACGTCGCCCGTATAAAGCTTCGTTCCGTCCGCATACGTGAGCTTTTCAAACAGGCCTGTCTTAACAAGAGCGTTCGCCTCGTCTCCCGTCGTGAAGTTTCCGGGGTCTTTCCCCGTCGCTTCCTTTACGCACTCTCGAACGAGTGAGGAGCAATCACACTCCGTTTTCTCTGTCGTGTGGACGCCCTTCGTTATGATTCCGAGCCGCTGGCTCTGGTCATATCCTATATTCGCGTTATTGCAAGCAAAAACCATGTTTTCAGCGATTTTCTCCGCGTGGTCTGCGTCTTTCGCCCGCAGAATGTACCAGCCCTTGCTGTGAATATAGAATTTCTGCATGGAAACCTCGCCAGAATAATCCGGCGCGCCTCCCTGCCGCTGGTCTCCTGCTGCGCCTCCGCTGTATGCTTTACGCTCGTCCGAGCGTGCCGAGCCAATAATTACCTCCATGGCTGCCTCCTTCCCGGAAACCGGCGTATCAAATAACGCCCGCTCCTTCTTTCGTCTTTCGATGAGAGCTTCCTTGTATTTCTCCGCTTTGCCCCAATATTTAACGATTCCTGCGGAGTATTCCTCTACGGTATGGCAATTCTGCGACAATTCCTTTATACCGCCCGCGCCTCTGTTGTATGTGTAAGAAACGAGCGCGTCGAATCTGTTCTGGTTAAGCTCTATCTTCGCATACTGTAATACAAGGCTCTCATATTTCATCAAATCGTCTTTGAGGTACTGCTCCGCTCTTTCCTGCGTAATTTTCATGCCGGGTTGAACGTCCGTTCCGTAGTGGCCAAACCCAATCGTGAAGTACTTTTCTCCGGGGAGCTGGTACGCTTCAAGTCTGCATCCCTCAAATTGTTTAAGCAGGGCTATCCCTGCGTCGCTGGTTCTCATTCCTTGCCTTTCAACTGCATAATCGTCTGATAGATTTTGTCATAGCCGAGCATAGAGCAGAGCCAGCAGAGAATAATGAACGTCACGACAACGACAATAACCTTTGCGTCAACCGCTATGCCTCTTAAGACTATATATGCAATCGAAGCTCCTGCGCCTACAATGACAGCCACAATCGCCGCTAAAATATTCGGCTTCTTAACCGTCGTCATTTTCTTAATCGCCTCTACAATAAGGCTCGTAGCTGTGGAACAGGCCAACAGCGCCGTAAGGATAATCGGTGTATTATTAAGTATCTCCTGCATCCTCTTCCTCGCTTTCCGGGGATTCTTCCTCCCCTCTCCTTGATATTCCAAATATTCCGCCGTCGTTATACTCGAAAATGTTCCCGACCGTCCGCGTTATAAGGATTCCAACGACCGCCGCGCAAAATGTCTTGTTGATCTCTACGATAAACGTCCCTATGTCGTACAGGCTTCCCGTCTGGTGAAGTCCTATCGCCATCATAACCGCCGTAAATACCATGAACGCGAGCCATGCCGCGGTGATTATCTTAAGAACCTTCGCCGAAAATCCAACGCTCCATTTTTTGAAATCTTTCTTTTCCATACGCCTCTTCGCCTCATTCTCTATCAACCGGCTTGTTTCTTATCTCTGGTATGATCTTGTCTCTGAATACGGAATTTCCTCCCGCTCCGAGGTATCTGTTCGCAACGTCGTCGAACGTCTCGTACTCGCTCAATGAAATTGTATCCTTGTCCCGTAGCTTCTCGTAAAGGTGGTAAAGCGTCGCTCTCCCGCTTGCGATCGTGTCTTTCTTCCTGTGCTGTTCTGCCTTGTCCAGCCGCTCGTTTATGCCATCCAGCGATTCGCTTATCTTAATAAGGGTTTCTGTATGCTTCTCGCTCGTGCAAGCTATCTCACATACTTGCTGCCGGAAATCCTCTTTCGCATTTTTTATATTGTGATACCCGTCCGCCCGGTCTTTCCACCATTTCACGATCTCGTAAAGCTCTTTGATTACAAGAAGAACGATGAAAAAGCCAAGCAAGATAGCGACGGGGTTCGCGAGCATATCCTTAATATTGCTCATTTCTCGTCCTCCATTCCGACTGTAGCCTCGTAATCTCTCCAAATCTTCGCTCCTCCGCCTCAACCGAACTGTATTGAGCGAGGAGGGGGAGAACGTCTTGCAAGAGCGAGCAGAGCTGCGCGTTTACCTCTGTAAGGCGCTCTACAATCTCCGAAAGCTCACAAATAATGTCTTGATCGCTCATAGCCAGCCCTCCCTTTCCAAATCTGCCCGGAGCTTCGCCGCCTCGTTTATCTTCTCAACGACGGCGAGCCCGTCGGCCTCCTCCGCGGTTATGTGCCGCATCAGAAGCCGAAAGAGCTCGTTCACGCTGCTCGAAAGCAGATTTATGATAGCTTTGTAGGTCTTAATCGCCTCAACCTTCGGGCTCAACATAGTCTTCGCCGGTGATCTCTTTGTACTCGTCCGGCGTAAGTGCGCCGAGCTTTACGATCTGCGCGAGCTGTTCCTTTGTGCATCCGCCTCTCGCGTATCTCTTTGCGTATTTGTCGTACATAGGGCTGTGGGCTGTCGTTCTCTTTGCCATGGTCTTTATCCTCCTCTATTTGTTAAAAATGGCATCTTGAAGCTCCATGATGGCTATGTCGTGGTCTGTGATCTCCTGCTCCTGCTCCATCTGCGAAATCTCCAAGTCTGTAATGTACTGTTCCATTTCCTGCTTCGTGATGTCGCCCTGCACTTCCGACAAGGCTCTTTCTCTTATGACCTTCATAAAAGTACCTCCTTAAGCGAAGCTGAATCCGAGCGAGGTAACGTACACACGCTCCGTATTCGCGTTCTTTGTGACCGTAACGCGTACCGCGATTCCGAAGCCGTCCTCCGGGGTCTGCTGGAACTCGTAAGCCTCTCCTGCCGCCCATGCCGTCGTCGCGTCTTCCCATGTTGCCTGTGTAGAACAAGCGTCGTTCGTAACCTCAATTCTTACTGCCGGGTTTCCCGTTTTGTCGTAATTGAGGACGACGTTGATCTTTTTCGCCGCTGCGTCCGTTGCAATCGGCTGCGTGTAAAACGCCAGCTCGCCGTACAGCTTCGTAAATGTCCACGTTCTTGTCGCTGTGTTCCCGTCCTCGTTCGTCGCCGTAATGGTGATCGTGTGGCTCGTCTCGTTCGTGAGCCCTGCGAAGTCGTCCATGTTCACGGTGATGTCTGTTTCCAGCGGTACGTTTTCCCGGTTCGCCGTGATCTCTCCGTCGATTTTCTCCACAACGTCCACGCGGGTCGCTCCGCTGTCGGTCACTTGGTAGGTAATCGCCGGAGTGAGCCACTTGTTCCCGAGGTCTCCGTCCGTGCCGGAAATCCCGACCGCTGATGTGACGCGCTGGAAAGGAATGTTCTTCGTCGTGCTCGCGCCATGGGAATCTGTCGCCACAATTGAAATCGTGTGGCTTCCCGTTGAAAGCGATCTAAACGTGGTATTATCCACCGTAAATGTGTAGGTCTGCCCTAACACAACGCTCGAAATGATCTGCTTTGAGGTTCCGTCCAGCTTTACCTCCGCGCTTACCGCGTCTCCGTCCGCGTCGGCGATGGAGAAATCCATGCTGAAAGCGGAGTTTTTATCCCCAAGACTATTCGGCGCTGTAATCGTCGGTGCGCTGTTCCACTCAATCGTGTACGCTCCGTCTGAATCCGCAGTATCGGAAACAGTAAGAGAAGAAAGAATGCAATAAGCGGGCGAGACGCCATTGCTCCCAAGGAAGCTGTCGCTGCCGGTGAGCGAGCCGTCCGCGTTGACACGCCGCGCATGGCGCGAGTAGGAAGCACGGGGAGTACGCAACCACCAATACCACGGACTGGTTGCGCTCGCGTAGTTGCCCTTCGCCGCATCGTTGGCGAGGTTCTTTTTCCGCCTGTCGTTCGTGTTGTTCTGGTTGTAGTAAGCGTAAATCGAGCCCTCTGCGACGTTGTTCTCGTTCGCGAGCCCGACTTCTGTTGTAGACAGCAGGAAAATCTTGCTGCTTACCGTTTCGTATCCGCCTCCGTCCGTGACGGTGTTCTTCGCCGTGGTCTTTGATACGGTCTGTAACGCCGCACGAAGTTCAGCGGAGAAGTTCTGCAAAAAGCCTTTCTCCGTGTCGTACGGGTTAATCGCTGTTCCGCTGCTCGCCCATACGTTTGAGCTGTCTGGCTTCTGATCTGCCGTGTGCTGCGCCGTGTACCACGAATTAGCTGCGGCGTTGCTGTTCAGCCATTGTAAAATGTTAGAGTGAAGGTAACGGTTATTGCCGTTGCTCTTCCTGTTGCTGTCGCTGTTATTCGGTTCTTTCGCGTCGAAGCACTTAAGGGTAATAATATCCCTCGCTTCTAACGCTGTCGTTCCCGCAGGGTCTCCGCTGTGTCCGTGTTCAAGAACCCTCCACACAATCGTCTGACCGTTGTATTTCGTGTTCGTGTCCTTCACAAGCGAACCGACCGGGAGTGTCGATAATAGCTTTGACATTAGGTTTTGCCTCCTTTTCCTTTTCGATGTAGTCTTTGAATAACTCATTAAACAGCGCGTCCATCTTCCTAACTAGGTAGTATGTATCCGCCCTGTGCCGGTTTTTGGGTCTCGGCTTCCCCTTTTTCTTCTTTCCGCGCTCCGCGTGTGCTTTCCAGCCCTCGTGTGCCTCTTTGCAAGCCTTGAACGTACAATTTCCTAGGTCGAGCTGCTTCCGCATCTTCCGAAGCTTCGCTTTGTGGTGCGTAATGCTCTTCTTTGCGAGCTTCTGGATGACTTTGCCCTTCTCCGTGACGTAAAAATGAAAGCCGATGAAATCTATTCCCTGCCTCATGGTTACGATCCGGGTCTTTTTCGGGCTCAATCTCATGCCCCGCTCCTCTACCCAGCTCCTTATGAACTCCAAGCACTCTTTCAAGTACTCTCTATCCTCGTGGATTAGGTAAAAGTCGTCCATGTACCTGCAATATCCCTTAATATGCAATTTTTCCTTTATCGCATGGTCAAGAGGTGAAAGCGCAAGAAGCGCGTCAAGCTGTGAAAGCTGGTTTCCGAGCGGTACGCTCACTCCTCCGGGGATGCTCGCGTGTATGTGCTTTATAAGCCAAAGTAACCGCTCGTCTGAAAACTTGCTCTCAAAATATCCGTTTAGAAGGTCATGCGGGATGCTGTCAAAATATCCTTTCATATCGCAGGATAAAATATAGCCATCAACGCCTTTCCTTCTTACTTGATCTTGTAAGTGCTGCCGGATTTTATAAAGCGCATAATCCGTTCCCTTGCCCTTCAAGCTGGCACAATTTGTGTCTATGAATGACGGGGTAACAATCGGTGTGAGAATATTGTCCATGAGGCTTTTCTGCACAACTCTGTCTCTGTATCGTATGCTCTTAATGGCTCTGTGCTTTCCGCGCTCGTTTATGTCGAAGCAATTATACGGCGAAAGCCTGTACTTCCCCGTTTCTAATAGCTCCTGCAAAGCGAGCGTACACTCGTATCCTCTTATGTCGTAGATCGCTACGCTGTCCTTCCACCGTTTTCCCTTCCGGCAACTCTTGTGTGCGTTATACAGATTGTCGTAATCTGTCAGAATCGAATAATCATCTTTTTCGTTCTTCATATTTCAATAAGGTTGCGCTTGTCGTACCGCGAGCCGTCTTAACGAGCCACAACCCGCTCGTAAAGCCGAATGCACTCAAAAGCCCGCACGCCATTCGGTGCGGGCTGTCGATATTCATTGTTTCGCCTTAAACAGGCCGGGATATATCCTCCTTATTTGGTGTCCTCTGATTTCGATATCTTCCCGAAATATATGTCGGGAACATACTTACTTTGTCGCGGTTTCCACCTAATCGGGCGAGACGCCATTGTTCCCATTGAAGCTGTTGTTGTTGTTGAGCGAGCCGTCCGTGTTGACATTCCGCGCATTGTTCGAGTTGGAAGCATTGGGAGTACGCAACCACCAATTCCACGGACTGCTTCTGATTGTAGTCTATACCCCGTATATAAATTATCCGTTCCGCAAATTGTCGAACCGCTTCAAATCAGCCAGAATCCACCTCGTAACGTGGTTTCTGACGTCTCTCGCTTGTGCCGCCCAAAAGCGGAGTGTTCCGGCGTCAATATGGAACGCGTCAGCCGCTATCTCCATCAGCGTCATCATTGAACGGCAAGCCGCCCTCGCTTCTTTCTGGTAGAGTATGCGGCGGTCAAGCTCCATTGCCGTATTTGGATAAATTTCATTCGCCATAATAAGACAATCGACGATATAAACCGCCTTGTCTTGGAGCTTGTTTACAACCGAGAGCCGGTAACGCTTCGGAAAGTGCTTTTCGTTCGCAGTAAGCTTAATCGTGTATCCTGCAAGCTCTTTCGCGGCCTCCAACACATCGTACTTGCCGGGTTCTCGTTCGTCGGTATGCTTACTCATGCGTAAATCTGGTGGTTCTCGCTGTCGTACATACCGCTACTTACGATATACCCGCTCGTGCTGTCGAATACCTCGACAACAATATTGTCTGATGTGCCGTCTACCTTTGCGCCCTGCTCTATGGACAATGCCAAAACAAGCGCGAGTATGTTCTGTTCGCAATCGTCGAGACGCGCTTCGACTTCGCCGGAGCTTCCGCCTCCCGTTGGAATCGTGTGCCATGTAACGATCTGCTGATAATATGTCGTCCCTGCCTGTACGGTTGTATCCTCCGTGTGGACGTATTCGCCCTCTACGAGAACGAACCAGCCCTCCGCTTTCGGGTTCTCCGTTCCTGCTGGCGTTACCGCGCTGTAAGAACGAGTGGCATACGAAAACTCGTTATTGTAATAGCGGAAACTATGTGCGCCAGACGCACTCGCTATCTCGGAATCTGCCATTGCTTCTACTGCGCCGAAAAGAGCTCCAATCGCCCCGTGAATCGGGACGATTGTGAGCTCTCCGAACTGGCGAAGCAACGACAAATCAATCAAATTTGAAAGACTTGCCATTGTTCACACCCTCCTTTAATCAAAGGTTGTCAAGAGCGTTGACGAGGTCGGTGATATCCTGCGCCGTAGCGGTCTCGATATCATCCAGCTTCTCTTTGTCGGCTGCGCTCATAGTGCCAGCGTTTCCACCTACGCCAGAGGTGGAAGCGGATGCGGCTGCTACGGAAATCTCGTGATTGCTCACGCTGATCGCGCCAGCGCCGGTGTAAGCTGTTACGTCTGCGCCGTCCAGCTTTGCCTTGTCCTCTGCGCTCATGGTACCAGCGGCAGTAGTGGAAGCTGCGCCGATGCTGATAACATGGTTGGTAACGTCGATCGCGCCTGTGCCTGTGTAGGCAGTAACGTCAGCGTTATCCAGCTTTGTCTTGTCCGTAGCGCTCATGAGGCCGTTGCCGCTCTGTGTCGCTACTCCGTAGGAGCCAGCCAGAACGTCAAACTTGTAGGCCGGGCTCTCGCCTGTAGTATCTGTGTCAACGACATAGATATTAGTTCCGGCGGGATGTGCCTTACCTGCGCCCTCAACGAAGTCCGCTGTGGTGGTGAAGTCCTCGGAAATGTTGTAGACCTTGCCAAGGTTTCCGACGACAAGCAGCCCGGAAACGATTCCAGATGCCGCCAGCGTTCCGCCCGGCTTAAGGGCTCCTGCCTGTACCTCACCGATGGCATTGTCCACTTCGGTCTTGGTGTAAGCATCGGTGATGCCATAGCCAGCCAGAGTGGTGGAAGCGTCAGCTTTGCCGTTCAGCTTGGAAGCAAGAGCGGAGGCAAGATCGCTTTCAGCGACTTCATCCTTGGAAGCCAGAGCGCCAAGGTCGGCGGTATTGGCCTTTCCTTCAAGCTCTGTGGCAAGGGCAGAAGCGAGATCGCTCTTCGCTACTTCGCTCTTGGATGCCAGAGTGCCAAGGCTGGAAGCTACTGCGTAGCCCTTGTCCTTTACCTTGTTCAGTACGGCATTTGCTACGGTCTGCATCTGCGATAAGGTTGTGTACTTTGTTGCCATTTCTTTTTCCTCCTTGTGGAAATATTTGGTTGCCCGGTTTCCCGGTATATTTGAAAACACCGAATCCGCGGTTTTCGATGTGTTTCACTTAAAGCTCGTCCAGATGGTCGATTAAATCATCAATGTCCTCGTCTGTTGCGGTCTCCGGGAAGATGCCTCCGCCTCCTTCAAGCATCAAGTCTTCTGCCATAGCCATTACGTCTTCCTCTGACGCGAGGCTTCCGCCGCCGCCTCCTTCATCGATCATCTTCTTAAGCGCGTTCGTATTATCCGCGAGCTGCTTAAGCGGGACGTTTTCTACGGTGTCTGCATCTGCCGGGTCTGTTCTCTCGTACACGCTTATGGTGTCTCGGAACGTCGGGTTATTATTCTTGTAATCTTTCATATCCCTCTATCCTCCTTTTAGAAAACGTCATCCAGCCAATAGGTCTGCTCAACATCGTCGTCCTTGCCCTTCGGCATGAAGTTCTTAATTCCTACGATGTCGCCGTCCTCGTCGTAAAGCGCAATCTCTGAAATGTACTTTCCGGCGAGCTCGTTAAGCCCCAGCGTGCATTCATATCTACAGGTTGTGTCTTCCGGGAACGTATATCCCTCGATCTGTTTCCGCAGAAGCTCGTTGTTAAGCTCCGTCTGGTTGTCCGTTGGGGAAATGACTTCCCCGTGCTCGTCAACGCCTCCGTCTCCGAACGCCATGCCTACGATCTTCGGCAGGGTGTCTTCTCCGGCGCGTGCTCTAACAAGCTTTCGTCTCGAAATCTTTGTTATAACTACGTTTTTCGCATCGCTGCTCATATTGCTGTTTCCTCCTCTTCGTAATCGTATATTGTTTTATGTTTCACACTACCGTCCAATAACCAAGTTCCGTCATGGAAATGCACATCCCCTGTCCTCGTAAGTACTCTGATCTTTCCGAGGGTTTCATCCTCCGTCTCGTCAACGATGGCCTTGTGTCCGGCGGAAAGCCGCCCCTCCCATCTGACGTTGTGGTGTCCGTGCGTTCCGTCCTGTAAAAATCTGCCGTCCAAAAGGTCAACGCCCCAAAAGTCAATAATGATTTTGTGGCGCTCCTTCTGCCGTATCTCTTCCGAGGTCTTTATCCCTGTAAGGAAAGCAACCGATGCAATAATCTCCTCCGGCGTGAATAGCTGCGCCGCTGTCCCCGTGTAAACCCTTATGTCGTATCTCCGGCTGTTGTTATGCAGGAATCCTCCGTCGAGGTAGTATAGGCCGTTGTGCCGCTTCGTCTCCCAAAAGTCCATCTCGTATTTGAAGCGAACCCCTGCGAGGTACATATCTATGAGCTCGTCGAACCGCATTTCGTAGTTTATGACCTGCCTGTACCAATACCAGAGGTGAGCCGGTATCTTCCTGCGGAGAAGTACGCGCAACTGCTGGAAGTTTGCGGTTATGTCGTCGTTCTCGTAAATATAAATGAGGACGGCATTGTTGCCATCCTCGTCTCTCGGTCTGAAATCGACCTCCGTATCGGAAATTCCGAGGTAAGCGTTCACCATCGCCTTTATAACGCTTGCGCTCATTTTCCCGAATCCGATTATGTATGCCTTAACCGCCCTCCGCCTGTCGTCCAGCGTGAGGCTTCTGTTTAGGCTTATGTGTAAGAAGTTCTCCCACCTCTCTATCTGCGCTTCCGATGCGTAGTCGATGAACCCATTCAAGAACGTCTGTTCTATGTCGTCCATCATCTCGTTCGTGTAGTCGCCGTGAGCCCGCAGGATCGCTTCCATCTCTAAAACGTCCCGGTAAAACCGCGGGTAAAAGGTTATCAGCTCGTCGTAGCTGTCTTTCCATGCCCTTCTGAAAAAGTTCATGTTATAACCACCTCCCCTACGACGGGTACATAGTCCTCTCCCGGTCTTATGTTCGTCGTTCCGCCGTTCACCGTGAGGTTGCTGTAGTCGAGTATGCTTTCGAGGCCGGAAATCATCGCCCCAATAGCCGAAACCCTAACCACAATGTCTCCCGCTTCGTCCGTGTCCAGAACAAGGCTCTCAAAGTATTCCTTAAGCGCCTCTTTCGTATCCGCTACAGCCGCGTCAATCGTTCCGCCCGTCGGGAGCTCTGCCGTAAACGCTACGTCTATGGTTAGCGGTATGGCGCTCGCCGCTGTGAAGTGCGCTCCCATGTTCGCAACTCCCTCTCCGAGGCCGTCTCCTACAACATAAGTCCTGCCGTCCACCTCTACGGTCTCGCCGTTTGTTGCCGGGTCAACGTACTCTTGAACCTCCGCAACCTTCGCGTCGCTGCACGGCTGGCCTGTCGCGTCTATCAATATCGCCTTAACCGTGTTCGGGCCATTCCAGAGCGAAATGATCCGCGCTTTCCCGATGCCGTCTATGCTCTCGCACCAAGTCTTGTAGTGCTGTTTGTTTCCGTTCTCTGCTGGCCCGGCTATTTTCTCCTGCACCCTGTCGCGCAAGCTATCGTCGTCCTCTTCGTCCGTCCCGTTTTCGTATATAAGCCCGAACGTAGCCGATTCGAGGCCTGTAATCTGGTTCACGGGCACAGCGTTTTCTCCTGCGTAAACGACGTTGCCGCCCTCTCCTGCGGCCTCCGCTTCGAGGTAATAGATTTCGTCCTCGTCGTCGTATCCGAGCTTAAAGTAAAGCCCGTCCGTGTAGAACCGCTCTCCGATGTTCGGCGTAACGCCAACGAATGTAACGTGATATTTCGCCGGGGTTGCTTCCAGCCTCTCTATGCCATACTCGCTTGCCCTTGCGTCCAGCGCTTCGCCCGTAGCCGTCATTACCGCCATCATATCTGAAACCATTTCAAGGTCGCTGTAAAGCTCCGCTATCTTTAGGCATATAGCCGAAACCGCGTCGAAGAATATCGAGCCCTCCCGTGTGTCAACCTCTTCCGGGGCAGAATCGAGGGCTTCTTCAAGTATGTTCTCGTAAGTTCTGTCGTCAAACATTCCCATTTCCAAGTTCCTCCTCTATCTCCACCTCTCCGTAAATCGTTTCACAGGAGAAGAAAATGTAGGCCGCGTCTCCGCTGATGTCTACGTCAACGTCGCTAATGCTTATCACCCTGCTATCTGCCGAAAGCGCGTCCTCTACAAAACCCTGTATCGCGGCTCTTATGTAATCGTCCGAAGCATCCTTGACGATGATCGCGTCCTCGATCTCGCTCCCGTACTGATCGCTGTATATAAGGCATTTGAATCGCGGCGTAAGAATCGCCTTTCTTATCGCCTGTTCTACAGCTTCCAGCCCGTCCACAAATCCTACTATCCTGCCGCTGTCGAGGTCGAGCTTGTATGTCCTCGTAGAAAGCTCCTCTTCCTCTTCTACTATCGCCTCGTCTTCGTCGTCTTCGTCTTCGTCGTCTATGACGCTGTATAATTCTTCATCCATACTCACACCCGACCTAAAATGAAATACTGTTTCCCGTGGCTCAATGAAAGAACATGAACCTTGTCGCCCTCTTTCAGCCCTGCATGAACCTTCATTTTGAGCTTGTCAATCCATATATCGTGGTCATGCTCTGCGAAAAGAGCGTATCCGCCTCCGCCCTCTCGCTTCTGCGTCTTCCAGTTATACTCCGGCTTAATAGAAACCTCGACCTCGTAATCCGTAAGATGCTCCGGCACAATCGCAATTTTGCCGTTCAGCGTGAGCTTGTCGTCATCCGTCGCTATCTTTAGCGGCTTCTCCGAAACGACCGTTCCCTTTATGAGCTCGATCTCTCCGCCGCACATCCCCTGTATGAGCTGTTTTACGCTCGTATTGTTCCCTTCGCTTGTCATGTTCCTAATCCTCGTTATAGTAGTTCAGCTTCAAGTCCATCATGTGGCTTCTGTCGTCGAAGCTGTGCGTATCGGAATCGACGTAAAATGTCCGTTTGAGGTTCAAATGTGGAATAATGACATAAACCGCTTTCCCGCTTATTACTGCCGGTTTACCGATTGCCTCAACGTCCAGCGATTTTTCTGGTTTCCCCTGCGCCTTTAATATGTTCTCGATTATGTCGCCCGCCTGTGCTCCTTCCAGCGGGTCGCTCTTCGTCTCGATCTCTTGGAAAATCCCGATTTTCTTCTCCAATTTCCCGTTATTCTTAAAGGCGAGCGTGTCTCCTTCCTTCGAGCGAACGAGAACGCGGGTCTTTATGTCCTCTATGCTCTTCTCATAAGTGTACGATGACAGATTAGCGCCACTCTCTATAACCCATTGAACCTTGTTCACTCTCCGCTCTATGAGACTAAGTTTCCCCTTATTGCTCATAACGTAGTGCCGAATCCCTGTCGCTGCGTAATCCTGCGCGAGCGCGTCGCATATAACGTCCCACGCCGTAGTCCTCGGCTTCGTAAGCTCTGGTATGCCATATCCGCACGGCGCTACGCTTCCGACCTTAAGCTTGTATCTTGTGCAAATGTCGTTAAAGATCGCGTCTGCCGTCGCTCCGCTATACATGAACGTGTCCCGGTTGTTCGCAAGGTATATCCCGTTATCGTACGCCGTAACCGTCATCATCTTGCGGTTCGATTGCGACGACTTCATAACAAGCCCTCTGAAAAGCTCCTTCCCGTTGTACTTGAAGAATAGCTGACATCCAGACATAAGCTTAATCCCGCTCCTGTCATGCCCGTATCCGTCGTCATCCAGCAAGGAAACTTGAAGCGACCGCGCCGCTGCGCCCTTCCTTCCGCTCCACTTCACTTTCTCAACGAGCTCCGATATATCGAATTTCTTTCCGCCTTTTTTTAGAATGAGCGTAACGCCTTTCGCCATAACTCACACCTCTATTCCGGCAGGTTAAGTACTGTCCCCGTCTTAAGGTTAAGCGGGTTTCCTCCGATCGCCTCGCTGTTGAGGTTATATATATCCACCCACCTGTCGCCGTCCTCGTAAAACTTGTGTGCTATTTTCCAAAGGCTGTCGCCCTTCCGCGTCTTGTATGTGCTCGGAATAACGCGGTTACTGACGCGAGTTTTCGCCTTTTCAACAACGTCAACGTACTCAAAATCCGACATATCTCACACCTGCCCGTTCTTAAGCAAAAAGCTTTTTCTTTGGCTTCTTGTTCTTCTTTTTCTTCTTCTTTTTCTTGATCTTCCGAACCTTTACCTCTCGGTACTCCTTAAGCTCGATGCTGTACTGAATCGTTCCGGGGTCTCCGCCGTCCTCTTCGTAGTTGAAAGATTCTATCGTGCAGTAAAAGTTCACCTTGTTCTGCTGGCCTGTGATGATGAAATGAACCGGCTTCTTTGCCGCTTTCCATTTCTTTATCTTCTCCACCAGCGTCATCGGCTTTGTGAGCCTCCGAACCTTTATCCCCGGAAACGTAGTCGCCGGGAAGAACGACTTAAACGAGAAGCGGAGCGCGGGTCTGCTCTGCATGATCGTGATCTCTCCGAACCCCGTAATATCGACACTCTTGTTGTTCGTGCCGATTTTCACGTTGAAGCTCTCCGGGTTGACGGGAAGCTGAATCTTGCCATTTTCCGCGTTATATGTAAGCCATACCTCGTAGGCCTCTCGCGATGCAAGAAACCGCGCTTCCCTTCGCTCTGCCGCCCGTGCTTTCGCCGCTTCTATCCTCTGCTTCCGTTCTTCCGCCTCTTTTTTCTTCTTTTTCTTTTCCGCTGTGGTCTGCTTCTTGCTTTTCTTCTTTTCGGCTTTCCGAGCGTCCGCCGCTTTCTTTTCCGCGGCCTTTTCAGCCGTCGTCTTTCCTTTAGTAGTCATAAGACAAATCAGCCTCCTCGAAAGAATCCGTCTGTAGTATGTTCATAAGCGCGGGTCTTATGTTGTCCATAATCATGTTCAGTATGCTCTCTCTGTCCGCTCCGCCGCCTCTGACCTCTATGCTTCCGCTTCCTGCAACGTCAATAACAACGTGCCTCGTACTGTCGCCTCCGCCGTTTCCAGCTCCGCCTACTTCGCTTGGAGGAGCAACCGGGGCTATCGTCTCCTGCGTGTTGAGGCTCTGGTTGTTGATTGCCGAGAGTATGCGGTCTGTCTCCTGCGTCGGGAAAACGGTGCTTCCCTGCTCTCCGATTATGAGTTCCGGGCCACTCTCTCCTGCTATGTAGAACGGCTCGCTGTCCGTCGTTCCGTCTGCGTACGCCGCCGCTCGTGCAATAAGCTCATGCCCGCGTTCTCCGGCTATAAATGCCGCTGGCGCACTCGTTGTGCCTCTCGCTTGCGCCGGAAGCTTTGCGCCTCCCGCTGACCGCGCCGTTGCCGTTGCCGTTGCCGCGGAGCTCAATGCCGCCGAGACCTTCGTCGCTATCGTCGTCGCTTCTGTAACCGCCGCTTCTCCCGCCGTTCTGATAGCATCGGTGTAAGCGTTCATAGTCGCCGTTGCCACCTGTGCTGCCGTCCCGCTGTTGTCCATGTTCTCTATGGACGTTCTTATATCATTTTCCAGCGTCTGCATCGCTTCCGAGCCCGCGGTCTGCATATCCGCCATAGCTCCGGCTGTCTCTTCCTGTTTGCTCTGCAAATCGTTGTACTTCTCGACCATCGAAGCAAGCTCTTCATCGCTGGCGCTCGCCATGGCTTCCAGCGCCGCCGCGCTTTCCTTGCTGCCGTCGTCCATCGAGGCGACCATTTCCGCCAGCCCCTCAATGTTCCGCTGCTGCAACGTGGCGAGGTTGTCCGCGTAATTGTTCCAATACTCAATCTGTGAATCGAGAGCCGTATTAAGCTGCTCCATCGAGGATTCTGAAATATCCCCGACTTCATCCCAAAGCTGGAACTGTCCCTGTATGCTTGAAAGCGAAGCCTCGTAAGCCTCGTTGTAAGCCGCCGCGAGTGCCTGTATGTCCTCTTCGAGCGTCCCAACAACCTCGTCCGCCGTCATCAGCGTCGCGTTCGATTCGTCCGTTGCCTCTGCCGCCGCGTCGTATTCCCCTTCGAGCTCCTGCAATCTCCGTGTCGTCTCGTCGTAGTCTGCCTGTAACTGTTGCTGGTAGTCCGAAGCCTCTTCCCAGCGCTCTTTCGCAAGGTCGTAAGCGTCTTTCTCGTCGGAGAGAGCCGTCGCAACTCCGCCGAACGCCATCCCGGAATTTTGGGCTATGACCTGCGCGTAATCGTCCGCCGATTCGTTCATGGCCTGTTGCGCGAGGTCTGCCTGTTCCGTGGCCTTTGCAAGCTCCTCCTCCATAGATATCTGATCTTGAATGAGCTGGATGTACTCTTGGAGCTTCGCGGCTTCCATCTGCTCCGCTGCGAGCTGGTGCGCGTAGTCCTTCAAAGCCTGTGTGCTCGCCTCTTGGTTTGTCGTCAAGTCCTCGTATGAAATCCCGAGGTCATCGACAACAGGCCCAAGCTCTCCCATGATGGCCTTTATTTGCTTAACCGATTTCGCTGTTCCGTCGCTTCCTGCGGAAAGGTCTGCAAGCTTCTGAATGAGTGCGAGCTGTCCCACCTCTTGGTCTTTGATCGCCCGCTGTCCGTCGTCGATGGACTTAATCATTTCGTCATGCTTGCTTATGTAGCTGTCAAACTCCGCGTTCATCTCCTCAACGGTCTGTCCCTGCTGTTCGATGGATGCGGAAAGGTCATCAATCTGGTATTTTAACCGGCTCGCCTCTTCCGAGGTCTCCCCGTATTTGCTTACCGCTTCGTCGTACTTGCTTTCGAGCGTATCAAGCTCTCTGTACTGCTCCTGCGTCGCGTAGGTGTAGTCTCTTAACGGATCGTCTGCTTCTCCCATCATTGCAGAGAAAGCCGCGACCGCCGCCGTAACGCCCGTTATCGCCATCGCTATCCACCCAATCGGGCCAAGTGCCGCGTTGAGCGTGGTTCCGAACGTAGCTATCGCCGGGATAGCGACCTTCGTTGCGAACGCGACGGCTGTAATACCTCCGACCAATACTCCGAGCCCGATTCCCGCCGCCGTGATCGCTTTCGTGAGTACAGGGTGGTCGTTCAAGAAGTCGCCTATACTCTTCTTCATATCCGCAAAGCCTCTCGAAACCTTGTCGATCGTAGGCTGTAATGCTGATGTAAAGGCCGCGTTCATGCTGTTGTTCGCCTGTTCCCACCTCTGCGCGAGCGTCTGGCTTGCTTCTGCCGTCTTGTCGAGCGTTCCTTCCGTGTCGTCGAGGGATGCATTGAACGTGTCGATGGAAATCGTTCCGTTCCGAATCGCCAGCGCAAGCTCCTGCCCCGCTCTGGTTCCGAAAGTCTCAACCGCGAGTGCTGTAGCGTCTGTCTCGTCTCCCATCTCCGAAATCTTCGTGATGGTGTCCTGCAAAGCTGTATTCGCGTCCAGCCCCTCCTTCGAGAAGTTGTTAACAGCCGTCCGTAGTGCCGTGATCGCTGTTGAGCTGTTTACGCCCGCAATCTCGAAGTCTGCAAGCATCTGTATTGTATTGTCGAGCGAAAGTCCCGCGTTCTGGAACGATGCCGCGCCCGTAATAAGTGATTGCGAAAGGCTATCGACCGAAGCGCCGGAAACCTGTCCAGCGTATGTCAGCCGGTCGAGAACGCTCTCGACGTCTTCTCCTTCCACTTCCCACTTGTTCATAATCTTCGTGACGTTCTGGATGTTTCCAACAACATCCGTCCCCGTTACGTTCGAGAAATCAAGGAATTTCACCGTAACATCCGTAAGGCTGTCCCCGGTCAATCCCATCCTCGTATTGATCTCTCCTATAGCCGCCGCCGTGCTGGAAAGGTCTGCCCCCTTCGCCGCTGCGTATGCGTCCATGGTGGATTTCATAAGCCCGTCGAGCGCTTCTCCTGTTGCTCCTGTGGCGTTTACGACCGTGCTCTCCGCCTCCGAAAAAGCGTTCGCCATCTCGTAAGCCGCCTCCGCAATCTCTTTAAGCGCTACGGTTATCCCTGCCGCCGCCAGCGTTGAGGAAATCGAAGAAAAAGCATCCGAACCGACCGAACCCGCCTTTTCCAGCTCTTCCCCTGCCTTGTCGCTCTCTTCCGCAAGCTTTTCCGTCGCCTCGCTTGCTTTTCTGTTGGCCTCTGCGAGCCTGTCTGCCGCTGCGCTGGCTTTCTCCGATGCTCCCGCGAGTGCGTCTAAATCCTCCGAGCTTGAAATCATAACAGCGTCGTAGTCGTCCATGGCGGATTGTGCCGCTTCCTCTGCGGCTCTTACCTCTTCCATAGCCGATTGAGCCTCTTCCAGAGCGCTTGCGAATGCCTCCTGCGCCTCTCTCGAAACGTCCGTGCTCTCCGCCAGCTCCTCTGCGATCTGCGCCGCGTCTTCCATGGCGCTCGAAAGCTCTTCCTGTATCGCCGGTGTCTCTTCCAGCGTGTCGTTCAACTGCCCCGCGCTCCTGTCGCAGAGCTCGTACATTTCTTCCAGCTCCTCCGCTTTTGTCTTCCAAAGCTCAACCATGTTCGCGGAGCTGCTTAAAGAATGAGCTACGCCGTCAACGCTTTTCGCCGTCTGCGCCGCTCCATTCTCTATGCCGTCAAAAGAGGCCGCTATGTCGCCTCCAACGGAATCGAAAGTATCTGACAGCCTGTTTGCGCTCTGCGCTATGCTGTCGAGCTTCGCGCTCATATCATCAACGAGTGTAAACCGCGCTATTAAGTCTGCCATGTTATCCTCACCTCTCTCCCGTATATGTAGTCGAAAGCCCCTCTTTTGTGGCCAAATCTATTTTTTCATCAAAAAGCACCGCGTTTCTTCGATGCTTTCTTTGTATTCTCTTTGTTGTTTTCTTAAATATTGCCGTGGGCGCGGAAATTCCACGCCCTTCGGCTTTTTGTGCTTAATTTTTCGGGAAAATTGTAATATCCCGCCTTGTCGGGTTCTTATCCTCGCACAGTTCCGAGGCTATGTAAAAAAGCTTCATCCTTTTCGGCATTTCCGAAAATTCTTCCGGCCTCAAATTGTGTCTCTGCCACAAAATATGCGCCCAATGCCCTTCGCTTCCGGGCGCATTTATCAGTTTTTTGCCGCTTCAAGGTCTTCGTCGTCTCCGTCTTCCATCCCCGGAACGAAGCCAAGCGCTTTCATAACGATCCTGTTTACGTGCTGGAAATCATCTACCTTCGGAAATACGTTCAGCGGCATCTCCGTAATGTCGTTGCACTTGTAGTATGCCATGAGCTCCGGGTCTTTGAGGTCTGGATACTGCAGCGCCTCCGCTATGATGTGGCGCGTGGCGCGTGCATTGTCCTTCTTTGTCTTCCAGACAACCTCGTTACCAGAAATCAGCGGGTTGCCCTTCTTGTCCGTGGCAATCGTCTGTTCCTTGTAGTTGTCGTTAATATCCTGTATCTGTTTCTGTGTTAGAACCTTGATCTCGAACATGAGGGTGTTTCCGTCCTCGTCCTTGAAGCTTTCCGGCCCAAGTGCTCTTACGATCTCCGGCTCTTTGCTGTTCATAAAGTACTTTAAGTCCTTCTTTGTCATGTGTCCGTCCTCCATTTAGTTTTTTAGTTCTCCATAAAAATCTGCCCCGCGGGATTTCTCCGTTGGGGCAGTAAGCTGATTCATTACACAATATCCTTCGCGTTGAAGCTGATATTGTCGTCTACGACTTCACCGCCGCTGTCCAGCCTTGTGAGCGGAAGATCGCCTGTAAGCACTACGCCGACGCAAGTTACTACGTCCTCGCCGTGCGCTGCGTAGTAATCGCTGTTCTCGTCGTTCATAATGCCCTGTATCTTAAGCTCCGGGGTCGCGCCGCTCGCGATGTACTCCTTAATCTTTTTCTGGAGCCAATTAGTGCTCCTCCGTCTGGTGATCGTGCCTGTGATATTGTATCCCAGCCAGCGGGAGCTGTTGCTTCTCTCTCCGAGCTGCTTACCGCTCCACACATCCGGCTGGAAGTTGATAGTGCAGTTTACGCTATCCAAGCACTCCACGCCGTCGATAAATACCTTGCCCTCACGCAAGCTGATAGGATTTTTGTTATATTCCATCAAAGCCATGGTCTCTTTCCTCCTTTATTATCTCGTCGAAATCGTAAAGTACAGTTTCTCCGCGCTATCGACGGCTTTCAGACCGACGTTAAAGTAGGTCTCGTCTCCTTCGCTCTTGCTCCTGTCAACGACAAAGTCGTTATCGTAGTCCACTTCGTCGATCGCTCCTACGTCTGCGAACTGCTTAAGGATGGAGCGTCCTACGCCCTCCATAACAGCCCAGCCCGTAGTACTGTTGTCAAATTTGTTCGGCGGGAAGTTGAGCTGCACAGCTTCCGCGAAGGTATCGAACACGCGAATGATGCGGTTCTTGCTGTAGCTCTTGTCCTTCTTATCGCCGTATGTAACGAGCGTGTTGATATCGTATTCAACGATAACCGCGCCTCCCTCGCTGATTGAGAAGAATAGCTGGCCTTTCTTGATCGCGTCAACCGCCTGTTCATGGGTCTTCGGGTCAACAACCTCCGTCGCTCCTTCGTACTCCCAATATGTCGCGCTCTGTACGTTAGAGGCCGATGCTTCTGCCGCTGCCACCCAAGCGCAAGCTTCTGCTGCGGTAAGAGCGTTGTCGTCCAGCTTCACGCTGTTCGTGACGTTGATTACGCCCTCGTAGTCTCCGGCGCTCGTGTTCGGCATAACGACCTGTACGCCCTTGCCTACGCTGTCGCGCAGATATTTGATCTTTGTCTTTGCCGCGCTCTGCAAGGCCGGTGTCTCAATCGGGAAGCAAAGAGTGTTAAACTTCACTCTCTCAACCGCGTCGAGGAAAGCCGTAACATCGCTGTTGCTCATGGCCTCGTCGGTCGCTCCCGTGAGGTTTACGCCAGCCGTAACCGGCAGAGTTGCCGCCGTAACAGCAGCCGCCTCGCTGTCGTCGTAGAGCTTCTGGAAATACTCTTTCCCGTCTACCGGGGTCTCGTCGTTCGTGAGCACGTAGGTCTCGCCCTGCTTCTCGTAGTATCCCTCTTCCTTCGGATTAACCTCCGTGATGATGGAAACGTCCGCGTACTGCTCAATCTGCTCCGCTGTCGCCGTAACGGGAGGAGTGTAGCTCCCGCCGAAGTCGATGTAGCTCTGCCCGTTCATCTCCTCAACCGTCTTAATTCCTTCCAGAAGGGCTACCGTCCTGCCATCAAGGTTGATTTCAAGGTCGTATCCGTCTGTCGGGTTCTCTGTGATTGCGAAGTTGAGCTTGTTTCCGCGTGTTCCTGCGTATTTTGCAGTAGCGGTAATGCCGCTGATCGCGCCTGTCGCTTTCGTCCCTCCGTTGATCTTGTAAACGATAACCTTCGCTGCTCTCTTGAACGCCTCGCGAATAAGGAGCATCTGTCTGTTATCGTCCTCGTCGTAGATGCTGTAGCCGAGCACTTCCGGCTTTGCATCCGGGGCTTGCGTCGTGAGCTCTACGAACTCTCCAACCGGCCCATAGTTGTGATTAGTAAGCGGTACAATTACTGTACCCCGCTCGCTGATTCCGAGGATGTCGTGCTTCGTGGTCTCAAAGTTGATGTAAGTACCCGGACGAACCTTCCCGGCGAGCTTGTCAAATCTTCCACCTGCCATGTTATTTAACCTCCTGTTCTTTCCAGTTATTTATGATCTCACGCATTTCGTTCACGGTGTATTGCCCTTCGAGCCCGTAAGTTGCGCCGTCGTAGGTGGTGATCCCTACGCCGAAAAGCTCCAAGCAATCTTTTCGCAGTCGCGCCACCGTGAACATGGGCGCGGCTTTTTCCGTCACGATTGCAGGAGGAACGCTCCTGTTCTCCGTGGCTTTTTTCTTTTTGTCTGCCATTTCTTCCTCCCGCTTAATGTATTGAATAAGCCATGAGAGCCTCTTCCATCGCCTCGTCTACGGTTTTCTCCTCGTACTTCTTGCCGTATAACGAAAGGTCGAAGGAAGCGGCTTTCTCTGCCGCATCCGTGGTGTACGGCCTCCGGCTTCTCCATGAAACGGTCACTTGTGCCGCACCATCGTCCAGCACCTTAACCGTCGGGTCATTTATGCGTACTCCCAATTCTGTCTCGCTTCCGTCCTCGTTTATAAGAGGTATTAAATTATGCGCCGCCCGCGTCTCGCTTACCGCCATAAATCCGAGCCTGTACGCTTCCTGTCTCGTTTTCGCAAAAAACGTGACGTATATAACATAATCTATGTTATAGCTGTTCAGCGTCTCTCCCCCGGTCTCGATCTCTGGCGTAGGGAAAAAAGCGGCTGGTACTGCGAAGCTCTGTGGTATGGCGTAATAATACGGATGCGGGTTTCCTGTCTTGTCAAGCATCCACTTAATGATGCTCGCTATTTCCTGTTCCAGCATTTTCGCCTCCTATTGTGGTAAGTGCGTGTCTATCCATCGTTTCAGCTTCGCTTCGCATAACCCCGGCATCATAGCGTTCATCGCTCTTAATGCCGCGTCGAAGTAATGTGCTCCCTGCACCCACTTCTGTTTCAGCAACATTCCGCCCTCTGCGTTTGGGTCATATATGAACCTATCCCCTTCCCATTCTCCGGGGACGAACCTTGTCGCCACCCCTTTCGGGTTTGTCCAATGCCCGTCGTTCACATATTTTGCGTATTCAACACTCGAACCAACGTAAAGCGTCATGCCGCCCTCGTCCAGCTCCCACACGTTGCCCTCTGCGTCCTTATGAAACGAAGTAAGCAACTGTCTCGTATCTATGACCTTCCGGCTAACGATCTCCTCTTGAACGATGCGCAAAAACTCGTTCCCAATTCCGTCCAGAAATATTTCCATATCCTCTCTGAATTGTCCGCTTGCCGCCCGTTCAAGGCTTCCGAAGAACTCCTCAAAGCCATTCAAGTCCACATTGACCGTCGCCATATCACAAATCCTTTTGCCTTTCCTTTTTCTTTATGTAAACGAATAAATGGTGACCGCGTATATTGTGCGGTTCATCTGCCGTGTACTCGTATCCCGTATCGCAATCCACGATCCTGTCGTTAAGCCTTATGTCTGTGCCTTTTGGCAAGGTAAGCTTTATCCTTGCGTCCATCATGTTTATGGGCTGCGTCTGCGTGATTGTCACGCTCATGCTTCTTACTCCAAAATGGCACTCTAATCCGCTTATATCTGGTTCGCTCGGATACTCAAAGGAAGGTGAGCCGGGCAATCCGAACCCCGGCGATGCCGTGCTCTCTGCTATGTGGTAAATGTCGCACCTATGGTCGAAGAAATCCTCTAAAGCCATCTCAGCGCCTCCTCATAGTCTCCGCATCCGCATCGTAACGGAGTTGTTTGCTCCCGCGTTCACAAAGTCGTCAAGGAGTGCCGCAAGCCCCAAATCGTCCAGCATTGTCGCGCTGTCGCTTGCTGTATAGCTGTAGTCGTCAAATGTCTCCGACTTCACCCCTCTCGCAACTATGATCGCCGCGTGTCCGTAATGCTCTGCAAGGATAAGCACGGCTGTCTTAACCGCTGCTGGTAACTCCTCGTATTCCGAGAAATCGTTGTGGCAGTATGTAATTACATATTGTTCCGCCCTCGTAATGTCCACGAGCAACTTCGCGTCGCTTCTGGTTTTCACTCCTTCTGCGTCGCTGTACTCTCTGACCTCCTCCGGCGTAACCCACGGTCTTTCCGCCATGCCCGTGTCCTCCTTATTCCGGGATGCCAGCCGCGAAAATGTAGAAATCCACCTCGCCAGACGCCGCCTCAACCGATAATGTAGCCTTGATCTCTGCGCCCTCTTTGGCTTTCACAAACGCATTCGCGCTGTATGCCCCCTTCGTTGTCGCTGTCGCCACGCTGTCTGCCAGCACGGTGTCGTCGTCCTCTCCTACGGTGAGACTTACCTTTCCGGCGGAAAACGCTGTCGTAACGTCCGCCACGGCCTTTGTGATGACGACGTTCTCCGGGATTTTCCCGATGACAACGCCCTCTGTCGCTCCGTCCGTGTCAAATTTAAGTGTTCCGGCATAAAAAAGATTCACCACCCCGCATTCACCGAGGTTATTCGCTTTTACTTTCATTTGCCTTTTCTCCTTCCGTTGCCTTTTTCCTTCTGCAACTCTACCATTGTCGGGCTACCATACTTGATGATGCCGTCCAAATCCTTCGCCGGAAGCTCTGCTCGCAGTTTCTCGATGATCTCCGCTTTGGTCTTGCATCCTTTGATGTCCACATCTCTATATGTGGCAAAGGTTTCAAGCTCGCTCTTGTTCATCTCGTCCAGCGTCTTCCCTTCCTGCTCGGCCTCTACCACCGGGGTTTCCTCCGGGGCTTCTGCGCTTTCTGCCGCGCTTCCCGATTCCTCCGCAACTTCTACAAAGAAACCCGAGGCCACCGCTTCTCTTGCGGCAGCCTCATCTTTCACGTAAACGTCCGGCTTCTGCCGGGTTGCGGAAATCGCGCCGTCCAGCGTTGTGTAAGACCGTCCTTGTATCAGTTTAAGGTGTACCATGCGCTCCACCTTTAACGAAGGTTGGTAATGATCGCTGTAGCGTCTGTCTCTTCGATAATCGGGTCGAAGTCGAAGTGTACGACATAAAACCGCTTATCCTGCATGATGGCCTCTTTGCCCTCAACCGTCTTTCTGATCTGCACAGCGTAGGTGTTGACCACAATGAGGTTCTTCGGGTCTGTGAGGATGATCTTGTCATCTGCAAGGCTCGGGCAAACCACGGAAGGAATACCCGCGGGGCTCTTGTAAAGGCTCTCCGGCACTGCGCCGCCCTTCTCCACGATCTGATTTAACAGGAACAGCTCCCATTCCTGCGCTCTCCGGGGAGACATCAGCCAGCGAAGCTTTCCGTTGTTGTACTTGTTCGGCACAGTAGCCAAAGCATTGTAAAATACATCAAGGCTCATGCTTCCGTCTGCGCCGCCAGCGGTTGCGTTCAGTACATGACCGTCTGCCTTGATCTGCTTAATCCAGCCGTCGTTCAGTTTGAGGAAGTCGTAGTCCTCATCCGTGGACGGTGTGGCTTCGTCGCCGTTCAGATACAGGTCTTCGCAATCGATACCGAGCTGCGTGGTCATAAGGTTGGCTACAACACCCTCGAAAGCCTGTCCTTCGATGTTCTCACGCAGAGTCTCTTCTGTGATCTCCCAAGGCAATCTTGCCGCCGTGGTAGCGTACTCGATCGCGCTGGTCTTCACGTCTGCCCTGTACCCGTCGTCGGTGTTCTCGGTTTTCTTCCGCAGGATGCGGCTTGCGATGCCGATCTTGTCGATCTCGCCCGTTTTCGACCGGCGAAGCTCGTGCCGAATCAGCCCCCCAAGTGTGGTAGCATCAAATGTCTGCTGTAAAAACTTCTGCGCCTGTTCCGGGTTTAACAGCCCGTTTGCAATCGTATTTGTTTCGATCGCTGCCTTTGCTACAATGTCTCTGTTGCTATTCATCTCTTTTCCTCCTTTGCAACTCTGATCTTTGGGAATTATTTATAATAAACCATGGAGGTAGTGCTCCCCCTCCGCCGCTTTGGTTACGGCCTCTCCGTTGAGGTTCGTCGGAAGCCCTCTCGCTTTCAGAATCGGCGTAACCGCCGCCTCTACAGCTTCCCTGACCATCTTCTGCACGCTCTCCGCCGTAAGCGCTTCCGGCTGGTCTTCCTGCTTCTTGATCTCTTCGCCCTCTTCCTTTGTCACAGGTTCAAGGGCTTTCGTAACTGCCTCTTCGACCATCTTCTGCACGGCTTCCATCGTGATCTGTCCGTCCTGCTTCTCAACAGGCTTTTCTTCCTGCTGTTCAGCCTGTTTCGCAACCATCGCTTTTTCTACCGCGTCGGTCACGAGCTTTTCAATTTCCTGCTGCGTCATTTCGCTATCCTCCTTTGCGACTTTGTTCTGTTCTTCCTCCGGCTCTTCCGGCTTTTTCTGGTTCTCCGGCTTCTCCGGCTGTTCATCCGTCTTTTCGTCTGGCTCTTTTTCCGGCTCGTCAAACTCCTTAAGGAACTCTCCGAGGCTGTTGTAGATGCCCTGTAGCTTCTCTTTGTTCACGCAGGACATTTTCTTTCCGGCCTTTTCAATCTCCTCTTCCTTCTTGACTTCCGGCTCTTTGCTGTTTCCCTCGTCGTAAAGCCCGAGCGCTTTCGCGAGCTTCATAAACAAGCCCACCTTTTCGGTCTTCTCGACATTCTCACTCTTTGTCATCGCATCCAAATCCACATCCTCCTTACCGTATTCTCCTGTTCCGCCTATTGAAAAGCCCGTTATCTGGCCTTTTTCAATCTTGCTCCACACATCCGCATCCGATATTTCCATCGTCATCAGCCAAGTGCCTTTCTTGATCTGCTGTCCTTCCAGCTCGAAATCCGCTTTCGCTATCCAGCTTTCTACGACAACAGCGCCCTTAAATGGTTCAAAGCTGTGTTGGATGTCCACATTACTGCCGTTTCTGGCGAAGTAATAGGCCGCTTTCGTAATTTCGGCCTCGTTCATGAAATCGCCGTGAGAATCTTCTGTCATCGGCTCATATACGATGCCTGTGACATAATGGTTTTCAGCATCGGCTTTTACTATGCGTCCGTATGTGGAGAAGAGTGCTTTGTCTCGCTCTTCCTTCGTAATGAGGAATGTCTTTTTGTTTGCTGCCTTGTCCACCAGCGACACAAATTGTATCTTTGCATTGCTTATTGACGTCGCTTTCTTTACCGCTGTTTCTCCCATTCTAATCACCTCCTTTCGCGGCCTATTTTGTATATAAAAAAGAGCCTCGTTAGAAGCTCCTCTTTAACAATGCCTTTATTCGCCTGTATTTTCCGCTTTAGCGGGTTCTTTTGTCCCCACGGTCGTTTTCCCGTCGAACAATATGAACGTATGTTCCTGCCGCTCCTGCGCTCGCGTGTGCTGTCATTCTATCCCGGCCTTTGCCCTGTTCCTTGCGTCGAGCTCTGCCTCCCAATCGTCGTCCATGCTGTCAAGTGCCTCTCTCTGCATCCTCTCTCTTTCTTCGAGCGGAAGCCCCAAAACATCCTCGTCCACAATCGGTTGGCATATGCAATGGCAATTTATGCGCTCCCCCGCTGGCAGGTTCGTGTCTCCGGGGTACATCGGGTAATAATACTCCCCGTCTGCTCCAAGGAGCTCGAACGGCGAATCCTTATCGACCGTCGCTCCATCCATCTCTACGTGGTTGAGGCGCGGCTGGTTCCTATAATCGCCCGTGTGCATCCATCTTTTCTTGCTGACCGACGGGCTTTGCATGAAAGCCTCCTGCTGCGCAGCCCTATGAGCGGTCAATACTTCCGTAACGGCGCACCTTCTGGCCTTGTATCTTTCGTCCCTAATGCCGCTTTCCAGAATCCTCCGGGAAAACTCCTCTATCCCGATTCCTTCTTTAAGCCCCTGCGTGTAAATCCGCTCAATCTCTCCGTGGCTGTTCAGCTTCATAAGGTCGCCCAAGTCCGCCGCCCAGCTTCGCATCCAATCTGTGGCTCTCTTGCTCAACCTATGAAACACGAGCGCCCTGTCCGTCATTTTGAGGTAATACTCCGTGTACTTCGGCATGAACCGCCGGAAACTGTCTCCCACGCGTTCCGCGATCTCGTCGTCAACGTGGTCTTTCCGCTTCATATCTCCCCAAATCCTCTCGAACTCCTCTATGTCTTTCGACCTGTTCAAGGCTCTCTGGACGAGCCGCGTTTCCGCTGTAAGCGCCCCCGCAACGCCCTCCTCGATCTCGTCGATGTACTTCATCGTGTCCCCGGCGTGCGTATAGCCCTCGCTTTCAAGTATTTTCTTTAAGTCGTCCTCCGCTTTCGCGAGGTACGCGTCTATTGCTTTAAGTAATGCCTTGCATTGCTGGCACATCCTTTTTCCTCCGCAGAAAGGAGCGGGCGAGGATTTCTCCCCGCCCTAGAATCATGGAAAACAAAATGGAAAAGGCAGGGGTTTCGCCCTGCCTTATCATCAGCACCGTTTTTATTTGGGAAGTTTTGGATTTATGTCTCCTAAATATTTAAGCAATCCAACATCATCTGGCTTTTTTTCGTCTATGTAATCAATGATTTTTTGCTGCAATCCAAATTCTTTTGCTGTGACATAAACCATTTTTACCATAGCTTCATAGGCTCCGGGTACTGTTTCAACCTTCGCTTTGAGCTCTCTATTCAGTTCCTTCCCTGTCCTGCTCGTCTTCATCATCTTCCCCGTTTTCCTCGTAATCGTCATCGTTCCAATCAGCTTTCCAGAATATATTGTAATCTCCGTATCCCCTGTTCTCGAAGCTGTAAATATGGTATCCATATTCGTCTGATGTAAAGTGAGCCGCTTCTTCTTTTCCGTGGTATAGTCCGCTGTTGCTCGCTATCTCACTTTGAATTTTCCTATATTCGTCTAATGGCAATTTTAGCGTAGGCCGATTATATGGATTCCCATTTAAGTCTTCCTTTCTTTCGTTATAGAATCCATACTTTTCAGCGTAACCCGTTCCGCTGTCGTGCGAAGATTCTCCTCCGTTGGGCTGTCCTCCCTTGTGAGCAAATCTTCCGGCTTCTCCCCTTGGATGTTCGCTTTCTTCATATTTCGCCTTAATTATACTTTCTTCTGAAGCTTTTTCCAAGAGGTTTCTAACCTCTTTCATGACGGCTACGATCTCGTCGTCGTGGTTTCCTTCTGCCTTTGCTATCTGCTTCTGCATAGCCATCATAAGCCCGCTCATATCCTGCGTTCCCTGTTGCTGCTTCTGCAAAGCCAGCGGGACGTCCCCCCACTCCTCCGGGAAAGGCTCTGCTACGTCTCCCATCGCCTCGAACACAATGTCCTTCGCCTTGTTCGGCGTAAGCCCTCCTGCTTGATTCGCTACGGAAAGGAGCTTAAACAGGTCATCCGGGTTCGTAATATCCGGCTCCATGAAGTAGGCCTCAACGTACTTAAACTGATATTCGTTCAGCAATCGGTTGTTTATCGCCCACGCGAGGCTTCTTCTCTCCGGCTGGAACACCTGTTCCTCCGTGACCTCCTGCGCCGTCTGTGCTGTCGCCCGGTTGAAGTCTGTTGTATATCCAACATAAAGGTCTGGAAGCTGGAAAGAGCTCTGCACGCGCCGCCTGTTGTTGTCGAGGTAGTCTTGGAAGAGCTCGTCTTTCTGCAAGATGCTCGCGAGCTCCTTAATCTCAACGTGTGGCTTCTCCGTCTGGTCGAAGTCCGTCCTTCCGTCCGTGCTCTCCGTTTCAAGGAGAATAAAAGCGTGTTGCCCCGCTTCTCCCTTTATGTCGTCCATGTATGTCTGCAGCTTCTGGTAGCTGTCATCCGAAAGCGTCCCGCCCTCGATCATAATCATAAGCGGCGTATGTCTTCCGTTCTCGAAGTAGTTGTTGTTAAGGTTCTCCGCTTTCCGGCTGCCGTCTACTCCGAGTATCTGGCCTACCCACCGAACCTCGCCGTATGGCTGCGTACCAATCGCAAACTCCATGATCTCGTTCGCTTGGTATCTCGCTTCCAGCGTTTCCCCGTCTGGAAGGTACTCGCCGTCCCGGTTGTCCATAATCCGCGGGTCTCCGAACTCTTTGAAGTAAACGGTCTTCCCGCCTACGTCCTGCCTGTACTTCATAAACCGTTTCGGCCTCGTCATCTCCTGCCCGTGGTGGTAAAATGGCACTTCAATGTACGGGTCGAGCGGTCTCGTCTTCCGCATGGTCGGGGTTTCCTTAATAAATTCGATCTGCTTAACCTTCCCTTCGAGGTCTCTAACGACTTCGAGGTAGGCGATGCCGTAGGTCTCCCGCGCCTCAATAACATCCTCGAACACCTCTTTGGTGTCCTGCTCGATGTTCAGAAGCTCGATAACCTCGCTTGCCATCTCGAACTCTGCCGCCATCTCCGGGGTCTCGTCTGCATCGTCAATGTATCTAACTCCAATGCCGAACCCGCAAATATTGTTCTTGTATGCCCTTATACATTGCGGAAGGATTGAGCTCCCCTTCGCCATGTTCTTAAGCCCTTCGAGGTCGAACTCCGGGATAATCCACTCCGACGCACTAAATTGCTCCTCTTTCGATAAGCTCGTTGGTGTCTCCGATTTCTCGACCGCTTTCGCTGATTTAATTAACCGAACATTCATACCCCTGCTTTTCTTTGCCATCTCTTACCGCCTTTTCTTTTTCGGCAACTTGACCGGCAAGCACAACAGTAAAACGCAGTCGGCCTCGTCCGGCGACGGCTGGCCTCTCTTCTTGACCGCATCCTTGCTCTCTATCCTAACCTTGCTCTGATCCGTAAGGCTGTATTTCCTCGTCGAGAGCTGTGCTACAAGGTCGTCATCGTCCGGCAAAATAAGCTCGACCGGCTTCGGGTTTCCCTGCTCGTCATGCGGCGAAAGAAGCCCTTTTACAATCGACATCATGTATGTTGTGCTGTCGTGATAATACTTATGCTTTATCCTCTGCCCGAATTTAACCGGGTAGACCTCCATCCACCACAGTTTCTCCGGGTTAAACTCTTTCATCTGGCGAAGACGGTCAACCACTCCGCCGCCAACTCCGCCGTCATCTATCTTAACCGCTATCGGGTCGCTCGCTTCCGGGGTAAGGTTATACTTCCGTACGAGCTCTTCCCCTAATATCACGATTTCGTCTGCCGTCCTCATGGTATCTTGCCCCTGTCGCTTACGCCACAGTTCCACCTTTTCGTCTACCCGATAACCGATTACCGTCTTGTCATCGCCAAATCTCGCAATATCCGCCCCTATGTGTATCTGGAACGGCTGCGCTTTCGGCCTGTACTCCGTGAGGATGCTCTTTTCAACCATCGGAAGAGGTATAAATACGTCATCCTCTGCCAGCGGGAAGTCCCCGCTCACACGTACGCGGAAAACATCGCTGTCCTCCCCGTACATATTTATGATCGTGTCAATGAACTCCTGCGGCACACGCGAGCTTTTCCGCCCGTCTATGTGCATCGCCCTATAGCTCCCGCGGTTCTTGTTGTGGCTGTCGTAAAAGAATCCCGATAGCTGCGTCGGGTTTCCGCACATAAGAAGCCTTGAACCGCTCGAAGAAAGCGCACCCAAGACCGGCTCGAAGATTTTGTCATCTACGCCGCTGGCCTCGTCTATAATAAAAAGCAGGTTCTCCGCGTGGAAACCCTGCAAAGCATCCGGCTTCGATGCTGTCCGCGCCACCGCGAACCATTCTTCCGGGTGATTCTTCATGTAAAGCTTTTCTTTCGTCCAGATTAGCTCATTCGCGAGCGCGCTGTTGTTCCGTAGCCACTTGCTGATCTCCGCCCACAATATATCGAAAAGCTGGTGTTGTGTCGGTGCTGTGCATGGAATCTTTGGAAACGGCCTCGTAACCATGAACCAAATAACCGTCCATGCCTCGACCGCGCTCTTTCCTACACCGTGACCGCTTCGTACCGTCGTCATCGGGTTATCCGCTACGCTTTTCAGTATTGCCGCCTGTTCTTCATCTGGCCTAACACCAATCAAATCCTCTACAAACTCGACCGGGTGCTCTGCGTAGTAAAGGATTGCATCCTCTCCTATCATCCGTTCTCCTCCACCCGTCGTTTGTATGCCGAAACAATCGTATCCGCGAGGCTCGCTCCCGTGCCGTCCTTCTTCTCTGCCTCTGCCTCGTCCAGCATCATAAGCTCCCGCTCTATCTTTGCCCCTACCTCAATAAACTTCACGATATCCTTCGCGAATATCGAATCCAGCTCTATCTTGTTCAACGCTTCGACGGCTTTTTTTTGCAGCAAAAGCGCTGTCTGCATCTGGCGGGTCTGCATTTTCTTTATCTCCGCCTTTTTTGCTGACAGTTCTTGTCTCCGCAGTTCTTCGTCGTATTCCCTCGCCCTCTGCACCCAGCTCCATCTTGAGCTCCAACGGGCTATGAGTGTATGGGATTTGTGTAACTCTGCCTCAACCTTGTGCAAACTGCGGTTTTCTCCCATCTGTAGGTAAAGGTACAAAGCCTCGTAAGCCTTTTGGCTTTCGTTCGGCTGCCTCTCCCACGGTTTCTCACTCCTGCTTCCTTTCGCCATTATCTCCGTCTCTCTTAAGAGCGTATGCGTAAACGATATCGCCGTTCTCGTCTCTTCTCTTCGGCCTAAGTATTCCTCCGTAGCCTTTCGCCGGGCTCGTTCCCTTGTTCGGGCTGTTCCAATTCTCTCGAATCCACTCCGCCATCGTCGTATCGTAGTTCAATGCCCTTGCTCTGTTGCTGCCGGTGTTGTAGCCCATCGCACCAGACCACCCGAAATCAAAGTACCTGTCTATTCCCTCGCTTATGTCGGAAAAGCTAACCTCGCCCTTTTCTCTCGCCGTGATGATCGCCTGTCCGATGTTCCCGCTCTGGTTCACTCCCCATTCCGGCGGAACCCCACAGCAGTTACAAGCGTCGTTACATTCCCTGCAAAAAGCATCTGAAACGTGGAATCTCATTCCAAGGCTATGAACATAATCCCTCATATCGTGGATTATCGGGGCTTTTATCCCCCTGTTCAGCCTCTTGTATCCGTTCTGCTTGCTGTTCTGCATATAATATTTATGTATATCGAACCCGCAAATCTCCGAAAGCTGCGCGTACCTTTTCTTCAAGTCCTCGTTCGCCCTGCTTTCCATGCAGAAGAACTCCGTTGTAACGCTGTCCGCTCCCGCGTCCTTCGCCATCTTAATAAGTGTCTTATAGTCCCCGGACACTCCAATGATGAAAGGCCGGAGCCGTAACGTAACGTGCAGCCCCGCGTCTGCGAGGTTCTTTATCGCCTCTATCCGCTTTGCTGGTGTCGGACATCCGATCTCTATCTTTCTGGCTTTCTCTGCGTCCGCCGTGATTATGCTGACCTTAACGTGCCAATTATGCGCGTGCTTCCGAAAAAGCTCCATGTATCGCTCGTCTTCCGTCCACCAAGCCGCTTTCGTGCTAAATGACAGCGGGTAATCTATCTTGTCAAAATACCGTAAGAGCTCTAAAGTAACTCCGTATCTTCTTTCCCACCCGTCAAATTCATCTGCGAGCCCCCCCCATTGCATTATGCGCCGGTTCTGGATGTACGGGAAAAATTGGAGCTCTACCTTCGACGCGTTCGCCCTGTCGTTCCTAAACGCTTTCTCGAACAAGTCTATAACCTTCTTCGGGTTCACGCTCCTCGGAAGCTCCTTCCCAATGTAGCCGTTCATGCTATGGCTCTTCTGGAAGTATGCAAAGCAGTAAAGGCAGTTGAAAGCGCACTTGCTGTAAGTGTCGAAGCTCATAGGCATCGAACAATCAACTATCTCCATGCTCCATCTCGGTGACGCGTAATTCTGTTTCAGCTCCTTATCCGGCATTCCTGTTATTACTCCTCTATTCTTATGACCGTTGTGTATGTTCCCTCTTTGACCTTGCCCTTGTATCCCTCGTTCTCCGCCCATTGCTCTGCGAGCCCTGCGTTGAGAAATACCAGACTAACGACGTAGCTCCCGCCTATCACGGTTTCCTCGCTGTCTTCATCCCATTCGCTGTAGTCTTCGTCGTCGTCTCCCCAAAGGTCGTCATTATTCGCCAGCATGACCGCCAGCTCCTCCGCCGCAAATCCGCAAAGCGACTTAACCTCGTCGTCGAAGCCTCCCACGATCTTTTCCAGCTTATCGTAATCCCATCTCCCCTTAATCTTGTTAAGGGCGACGTTAAGGACTTTCTCTTCGTCCTCATCCAAGTCCACGATTGAGCACGGTGCTTTCTTCTCTCCGAGGTACTTAAGAACCGCGAGCCTCTGATGCCCTCCTACGAGGTTGCCCGTCCTCTGGTTCCATACCAGCGGGACGATCTCTCCAAGCACCTCAATGCTGTCCTTAAGTCTCTCGAACTCCGGCATCCCCGGTTCGAGTTTAACCCTCGGATTGTACGGGGCTTCATTCAGCAGTTCAATCTCAATTTCCTGCACCATAGTCCAGCCCCTCCATTCTCACCGTAATATTCCTCGAAGCTCCCTCGTATCTCGCCTCGATCTCTCTTTCTTCCAGCCACTCCTCCGCTTTTTCCTTCGTCGGGAAGCTTAAGAAGATGGTGAACTCTTCATTTTCTTCCGCTTCTTCCTGCTGGTCTTGCGCTGCGCCCCCGGCGCTTTCCTGTTCTTCTCCGTCCTCCGTTTCTCCGAAGTCCGGCTCTCCCATATCGAACAGATTTTGCAGTTCTTCCGAAGAAAATCCCGTAAACTTAATGTCTTCCGGGCTCATTTCCTCGAAAAGCTCTTTCAAAGCCTCGTATTCCCAATCGCCCTCAATCTTGTTCAGAGCTATATTCGCGATCTTCTCGTGTTCTTCGTCCTTTTCTATTACGACGACCTCCGCTTCCGTTTCGCCCTGCGCCAGAAGCACGTTTAACCTCTGGTGACCGCTAACGAGCGTCTTCGTCGTCCTGTTCCAAACCAAAGGCTCCACAAGGCCGAACCGTTCTATGCTGTTCTTCAAATCCTCGTATTCCTTGTCTCCCGGTTTCAGCTCCACCCTCGGATTGTATTCCGCTGGCCTTATGTCTTTAAGCTGCATCGTTTCAACCGTCACGCCGTTTCTCTCCTTTGGTCTGTGTTTATGACTTCTCCGTGGAACCGCTTCGCGTATTCAAGAAACATCCTCTTCGACTTCGTTTTCGTCGTCTTTACGAATGCCGGTGTTATCGTGCTCCCTGCCGCCCGTAGTCTCTCCATCGAGGTTTTTAAGCTACAAGTGATTAAATAAAGCTTCGTTTCTACTCCGAGAGAGGAAATAAACTCGAAAATCTCTCTGTTGTTTATCCTGTCCCCCTCCAAGAGTATGTCTTTATCCTTATGTTTCTTAAGGAACGTCTTTATCCTGTCCTTTGCGTTATAAGGAAGCGTATCCGTTCCTTCTGTCCTTTTCCCTATGCCATATTTTCCGAGGGCTATAATCCCGTTCTTAAATCTCGTATAGGCTATCTCTTCGCCCTCAACGATTTTTTCTGGTTCCATGAGGAAGGTTGTCTTTACGAAGGTTGTCTTTCCCCCCCGCTTTGTCCAATGGCAATATAGAACATATCTTCGCCTCCGCTCTTTTTCAGCTTCGGAAGTTTTATCTCCATGAGGTAGTCGCCATCCTTCATACCTACGACAACCGCCCCCGCCTTTTCCCTGTAAAATGTTCTTCCGCTCTTCGTCCGGGTTTCGATCTTCGTTATCCCTTCCTTCAAGCAGAATCTTATGAGACGCTTTAACAGCTTCGTTCCGTATCCTCTCCCCTGCGCCTCTTTCCTCGTCGCCATCCCGACGATTCTGAACCCGTCCCTCTTCCTGTATCCTATGAGAAACGCGTCCGAGTCTATCCGCTCCGCGTAAATCTTCGCTGGCGAGTGCACCTGTATGAATCGTTCGTAGCTAACGTCTTCGACCGTCTGCTTATTCTCCGACGCAATCGCTATCTCTCTGTACACTTCTTCCCGGAATCCCCTATAGATCGTCAAGGCCCAGCTCCTACGCTATATATACGAAAAGCCCCGGCATTTCCGAGGCTTTATAGACTTCTTCTGACTTTACTACATTAGCACATTATTATGTGACAGTCAAGCCCTTCCGCTCGTATATACGCGCAGTTTTTATGTATTTCTCGTGTTGTCTGGAAACTTCTGCAACTGAAACAACTCGCATCAACTGAAACAACTCTTACGAAGTCCCCATTTCCCGTCTCGTGTGTCTCGAAAAAATCTGCCTCGCGTTATCCGCCGTCATCCCCTCGCCTATCCAATCCGCCGTCTTCTCGAAGGAATAGCACTTTATGCACCTTCCCGTAAGAACCTTCCTCTCTTTCTCGCTTCTGGATGCGAACGCAATATATACCTCTATCCTGCTCCGCGCCCTTTCTGCCATCCGCTCTCTTGTCTCAACCTCTTTTTCAAGGTCTATAACCTCCACAACGTCCTTCTCGATCTTCGAGCTCGCCGCGTCGTTCCCTCTCGGCATCCCCGTCAGTTTCGGAGTTTTCGCGCTGTAAAGAGCCGCCCTCTTCTTTGTGAGCTTCTCTTTCAGCTCGTCAATCTTCTCCCTCATAAAAAAGTACTGCATCAGCTCCGATTTGCTTAAAATAGGCTTCACAATCCCCTCCACTATTGACATAATCGTTTGTAAATGCTACGATGTTTATATCCGTATAGAGGAAGACTCTATTTTTGTGATGTTGGGCGAGAAACGTACTTTCGCCGGTGCGTTTCCCGCCCTTTCCCTTTATTCCGCGTTTTCCACCGGGTTTCTCTTCCCGATCTCCTTAAATTCGTCGAATATCTCCCTGTACGCTGCGCTCTTCCCCGCGTTAAATGCCTCGCGCTCTGCGCCCTCTATGATTGTAAGAAGCATCCTAATCTTTTCTGCGTCGTTTCTGTGGCTGTTCAAAATGCAGGAAATGAGATTTACCCTCTCTTGCCTCCTCTCCTGTGCTGGTGTCTTTTTGTTGCCAATCATGCCGTTTCCTCCGTTTTCTTTGTGAGCCTGTACTGCCCGTATCTGCACTTATGCCCCAGCCTCGTTATCCCGTCTTTCATTACCGTCTTAATGTCCACGCCCTTGTTCCGCAGGTCTTTAACCCTCGCAGAAAGCCTCGTTATCCCGTATTTCTCTGTCGCCTCGATTGATGTAATCCCAACGTGTGTCTCCAAGTGCTTCAATATCTGCTTTTCCTGTGTATCGTTGTTCATTTAAGACCTCCCCTTCGCCTTTCAAAATAACAAACTCTTTACCTTCCGCTCTATGCTATTGCAAACTCTTTCGAGATTGACCTCTCCGGGCATAGCCTTGTCCGTCGCCCTGCAAATATTTCTCTCCCTCTCAATCGCCTTTAGGAAAATCCGCTGCTCCGTATCTGTGAGCGGCCCTATATCCTGTTGCCGTTCCCCGGTTCTTTCCTTTGGCTTGACGGGTGGTAACTCCGATGTATCAACCCATTCTTTTCTGTATTCGTCTTTCAACTTGAAACAATCGTCTTTCTCGTATCCCGGGCATTCGTATGCATAACCATCTATCCCATGATCGCAGTCATACTCGCATAACCCACAAACACTATCGTCCACATTTTTCTCTCGAATGTCGGAAAAAATGGCTTCTATTTCGTTTATAAGTTTCGTCAACTTATCCTTTGCCGCCTCCCGGCTTATGCAATCATCCTTTGGTGTGACGGATGGCAAGCTATCAAACGCTTTCAAATCCTCACAGGTTTCTGGGTTTCTGTAGCAAGTGCAATAATCCCTACAGATTTTACAATGTAAGCGCCTTGCATCTTTCCGGCTTATACAATCAGAAATATTTTGA
>Ga0326512_10000149_pt1 | contig 59561 bp, 85 predicted proteins | sample 1_2617_0518_D_FD_203652 | JGI IMG/M metagenome (GOLD analysis project Ga0326512, IMG submission 203652) | Bovine rumen microbial communities from UC Davis, California, United States - 1_2617_0518 | ecosystem: Host-associated > Mammals > Digestive system > Stomach > Rumen | place: USA...
TTACGTCCGTGAAGGGATAGGTAGCAAAGACACGTTACTTTCAAAAAGGACACAGCTACAACGTCAGTACAGGGAATTACAAGGCAGAATGAAAATGACGAATGGCGGTCATGGCAGGGGGAAAAAGCTGAAAAAGATGGATGATTACAGAAATCACGAAAGACATTTTGTACAGACATATAACCATCAAGTCAGCAAGAAAATTGTTGATTTTGCTTTGAAATACAAGGCAAAATACATCAATGTCGAGGATTTATCTGGATTTGGGAACAGAGACACGAATCAATGGGTATTAAGGAATTGGAGTTATTATGAGCTTCAACAATACATCACATACAAAGCACAGAAATACGGTATTGAGGTACGCAAGGTAAAGCCCTATCTCACATCACAAACTTGTAGCCATTGTGGACATTATGAGCCGGGGCAGAGATTAGACCAAGCACATTTTGAATGTAAGAATTGCGGATTAAAAATAAACGCTGATTTTAATGCGTCAAGAAATATCGCAATGAGTACAGAATTTGTTTAATTATCATATCAATATGATACGGTGGATTTTGCCGCCGAAAGGTGAGGGAAAATTTCCACTCACCAAAGCCTATGTAAATTGCCTGTGTGATTTGAGGTTTTGGAATCCTATAAATTTACATAGGTACAAAACTGCAGTATCAATATTTTTTTCTTGCATTAGGTTTTGGAATCCTATAAATTTACATAGGTACAAAACATGGCAGGGTGTGGACACGAGACACCGAAGTTTTGGAATCCTATAAATTTACATAGGTACAAAACATAGATGGCTTTATATGACTTTCTTGGCGGTTTTGGAATCCTATAAATTTACATAGGTACAAAACATGATGGAAGAAAAACAGATGCAGGAGAAGTTTTGGAATCCTATAAATTTACATAGGTACAAAAATAAGTATAAAAATGAAAAAGCATATTGCAATAACCGCCTGGGTGTGGTACAATAACCTCATAACAAGAGAGCCGTTGAACTGGGTGCAGCCAGCCACCGGCATTAAATAGTTTCTAAAAAAGTAGCACTATCGCTTGCTGGCAGAGGGTGCTACTTTTTGCGTGTAATGTATATAACAAGAGTTATAACGGCACAAAAATATTGCAATCCAAATCTGCATATGCTATAATGCCGATAGGCAGAAATGAAATAATGTCCATGTGGACATAAAGAACACACCCCCGGAAGTACCGTCAATACTCTGGGGGTTCTTCTTGCTATGCCACATTCTGCAATCCCATAAACACGTTATCCACCACAGAAATGATTTCGTCCCCATAGGTTGCCACAAGGTCGCAGAAAAGCTCCTCCTGCTCCAAGTCAAGGTATATCCCATAAGAGAACATGGCAGAATGGCAGACCTCATGTATCAGCACTTTCCGCAAAAATCCATCCGATATAGCGTTTGATATGTAAATGTCGTGTGTCAGTCCGTCACATACACCGAATGTCATAGAGCCATCCGACCGCATGAGATTACGGCTGTTGGGTGGCACAAAGTGGATTCTCCACAGGATTCCGTTTATTGTAAACATATATATCTTCTCCTTTAAGAAAAAGGGGCATTTCTGCCCCTCTATCATTGAAAAATTGATATTACATCTGGTTCGCCCATGCCGCCATCTTCTGTTTCAGCATCGTCTTTTCTGCCTGTGACATGGATGGTGTCAGTTCCTTAATGTCTCCCTCAATTGTATTCATAAAGGTTTCAAGACGCTTTACGTTCTCTTTATCATTTTCGGGAGTGTTCTCTTTGTGAAGTTCCTTTGATTCTTCGTAATTGCGTCTGCTACGCTCATACCGGGATTCCATACGGTTTCCATCGTAGTATCTTTCGGAATTGCCGTCAGAGTAATAGTTTCGGTCATTCCGACCGTCTGAATAATTCCTGCTACCGCTCATGCTATTCATGTTGCCGCTCATATTTCCACTCTGACCGCTGGTATAGTACATCCGACCATCCATCATGTCCATATCCCTATATCCTGTCATGGGAGAATAAATCTCCGGCATATACTGGTATGGAGTTTCGTAGCCACGTCTGCGACCATCAGAACGGCTCATGTATCTGCCAGTTGTCCTGCTCCGGGGCTGTCCACGGTAGAAACGTCTTTCCTCAATCGGACCATTCTCGTCATAATCCTCTCCGTAGTCTGATTCTTCCATTGCCTCCATGATCTGCATTTTATAGCAACTCTCAATAATATTTTTCTTGACCTCTGATAAGTCCTTGAAAATATCAACCGCCTCATACATCTCATGGGTATTCACTTTGTCAAGCCCTTTGTCAAGTTGTGTCTTGATAGCCTGTTCCATTGTTTCACACATAGACTTGACGGTTTTTAATTCAACTTCCACCTTATCTTTAATATCTGCCATCATACATCCCCCTCTCCTGTCGTATTTGCTGTTGCCGTAGGTGCGTCACCGTTGATTGTTTCCAGAGAATAATTCGGAGAACACATCGGATTGCCGAGCATACGGAAGTTTGCCCCTGTCGCACTCGTTGCTACCCTTGTTGCATATTTTGTCCTTGTCCGAACACCGCAAGCCGTGACAGGATTACAACATCTTGTAGTCAATGGGTAAAGTTCCGCTCCATCCCCTATCTGAATCACCACAGGAGCAGCTATCGTTGTTTCTGTCGGAATAGCCTGTGCAATTACAATACACACCTTTTCTCCATTCCTGTAAGTGTTTTCCGGGAGAGTGATGACGAGGTTTCCGTCCGTAAATGCTACAGCCGTTGAGATTGCAAGATGGTCACATATCCTGCATACGTTATTACAAGCCATAATATACCTCCTAACTCAATACAGGGCAGACTGATAGCCTACCCTGTAGAATAAATCAGCCATTTAATAGGCGAGAAAATATCGATCAGTTCCCATATCCGCATCCACATCCGAAGCCGTTACCGTTGTTACAGGTAAATATCGGAGTGCGTCCGTAAACCGGAGTTGTCGGGACAGGGCAGTTATTCAGGCGATTATACAGAGCGTCAACCTCATCATTCAGACCTTGCTGGAATGTAGCCGTCTGTGCAGCTTGTGAAGCCTGCATGGTAGCCATGTTAAGCTGATTCTGCAATCCGACATTCTCCCTTTGTGCCTGTGCGAGCTGATTCTTAACTCCGTCAAGTTCAAGCGCACACAGTTTATCCATGAGTGCCTGATTTCCATTTCTTACTGCGTCAACAATATCTCTCGTATTCTGTGCAGAAGCCGTTCTGTCTGCACAAGCTTCCCTAGCTATGTCAGCAGCAAGCCCAGCGGTTGCCAGCCTGTTCTCACAACAACAATTAGCTAGGCTTGTCTGTACGCCATTGACAGCCTGTGTATTTGCTGTCTGTGCGGCAAAACTGCGCTCTAAATCTGCCATCTGGTTAGCTGCCATCTGTGACGTAATTGCGTTCTGTGCACCATTAACTGCTGCTACAGCCGCATTGCCTGTCTGACAGATATTCTGGTTGATTCCTGCAATGCCAAGAGCGGTATCACCAAAACCGCTTGTGACAGAGTTCTGTACTCCCTGTATCGTGGACTGCAGCATCTGATCCCTAAATCCATCTGTCGTGATTTCAGCCTGATTCATCCATGGATACAACATAGCACCATCAGCGGCAAAACCGCCCATGCCTCCACCGAAGCCGCCAAATCCCCAGCCTCCATTGCCGAACAGCAGGGCAAACAAAAGGATAGCCCAGATGCCGTCCCCTCCGAGAAAACCACCGTTTCCGTTACCATAGCCACCACCATAAAGCGGTGTTACAGGCATAGTAAAACCATCATTTCCACCATTAAACATAACTTTTTACCTCCTGTGATTTTTATTTATCATAAGAGGCCCATATGGGTTATCCGTGCGCACACCCCGTTATGTCTGATTACTAATATTTGTTTTACCTGATTCCCAACTGTTGCCGTATCTGTCCTATTGCCTCATCCGGATTAATCCCCTTCTCTTTGCACAAATTTCGTGCCATCCTCTCTATCCCCTCTGAATCGCCTTTCTGCATCATCCCAAGTGCGTTCATTGCCATGGGATTCTGTGAAACTCTGCTGTTTGCGGTCATGTTCTGTATAAATTTTTGTGGGTTGCTCATAGCCTGATACAGGCTTATCAATGGATTTTGCCTCATGATGCACCTCTCTTTCTTTCACATCCTGCACTCCAAGGATAGACTGCTCCAGCACTCCTAATCTGCTTGATAAATCATCAAATCTTCCATATATGCCGTCCAATGCGTCAGACAGCCCCACAGAGGGATTTTCTAAATCAGACGTGGAATTGTTGCCCTGGTTGTCTTTAGGCTCTGAAATCGGCTTATATTTTGTTATTTCTATCTGTCCGTTCGGTGTCCACTTCCTGTGTTGTATCTCCGAACCGTCCTTTAATGCAAAAATAGCACCGTTACTGTCCATAGGGACTGATTGAGCCAAGATATTGTCAAAGGATTCAACAATCTGTGTTCCTATCCCTGTCTGGTTCTGCGGAATGACTTGCTGCATCTGATTCTGCATCACCGGCTGCTGCATCTGATCTTGCGCTTGCAGGCTCTGTAACTGCGATTGAAGATACCCTATCTGCTGCTGTAGAGCCATCTCATTACTCTGCCTCTGTTGTGGCGTTAAAAATGGGTTGTAAGGTGGCATAGATGCACCTCCTATCGAATGTTTTAGACTACATTTATTGTTGCATACAGAAAAAGGGACAAAGTATCAACTTCGTCCCTTTTTCGTATCAAGGCTCTATTCCTTTCGATTGCTAAATTTACTACGCCATCACTACACCAATTTTACACCACTACACCAATTTTACACCAATTAAATGACGATTTATGACGGGCTATGAGTGATTATATCTTATTTAAACCACTTGATATTTACTGGCATGAGCGGATTTGAGTGTTTTTGACTAAATTTGACGAAATACTAAAAAATAAAAATAATGTTTTCAATAAAGGTAGCATACCTAACTTTTAACCCTTATTTTATCGACATTTCAGAGATATAAAACTCATACTACACCAATCACTACACCAATATCAGACAATTCTGCTCAAACGTTCTTCAAAAGCCTTTATTTCCTCGGTTTTGTAGTCCTCCATCGAATGAACATATAAATTCATCGTCATGCTGATGTCGGAATGACCGAGAATGGCCTGTAGCGTTTTAGGATTCATACCTGTTTCAATGCATCTTGTGGCGAATGTATGACGTAGCATATGCATTGTCAGTCTGTCAATTCCCATCTGACAGGCTACGGATTTAAGGCATTGTCGGAACACAGAACGGTGATGCGGTCTGCCAACGGTATTTAGAAAAACATAGTCCTTGTACTCTAACCTCACAACTTTTTGCTCATCTTTAATGTTTTTTAATATTCTTAACGCTTCGTTAGTAAGAGGGATCCGCCTTAATCCGTTTTCTGTTTTCGTTGGAACGTCCACAAAGTCTTTAATATCTTTATCCCACAAGGTGTTGTGCGTCACATGGATTGACTGTGACTGAAAATCCACGTCGTCCCATTTTAAACCTCTTACCTCGCTAGACCTTAATCCTGTCTGTAATACGAACAGATATACATCAGCAGTAATACAACCATTTATGCACTCAATAAACTGCTTCTGCTGTTTGGCAGTAAGCACGAATATTTTTTCTTTCTTTGCAGACTTCGGCTTGATGACCACCATCTTATTTTTTGACGCGGGGTTTTTTAGTATAAGCTCATTTTTGACCGCATCGCCCAATAATGTGCATAAATGCTGTTTTGCCAGCCTTTGCGTTCCCGGCTCGCACCCCCTCTTTTGCATAACGTTCAATACATTTTGACAATGCAGGGGTTTTATTTCTGACAACATCATGCCGCTAAGGCAGGGCTTGATGTAATTTCCCCAGGAACTTTTATAACTTTGTAAAGTTCCTTTTGAGACAGTCTCCCCTTTGATATTCTCGATCCAATAATCAAACCACGCATCAACCGTCATATCTCCAAGTGCATTGATCGTGCCATGTTCTATCTGGAATTGTGCATCAGCTACCCATTGACGGCATTCCTGCAACTTTTTAAAATATTTTTGTCTGCGTTTCCCTGACCGGTCCGTAACCCTGCCTGTGTACAGACCGTCTTTCCTCTGTGATATTCCTATTCCTAATTCTTTTCCTTTTAAATCCTTTCCCATGGTATATTCCTCTCTTTCTTATTATAGAAAAAGAGCCTTGATGCGGTAATTATACAACATAAAGGCTCAAAAGTCCACATAAAATATCATATTTCTATATTTTCAGATATATATTTCTCAAATTCTTTTCGCTTGATGAGCCTTTTCTTGCCTACATATAAGACAAACGGACACTTTGGATTCTTTACCAGTTCAATGATCTTGTGCTGGCCGATATTGCTGTATGCCGCCGTTTCTTCAATCGTCATGGTCATTTTTTCCCATATCGGCACTTCGTTCCTGCCATTTTCCATTTTTTTCATCTTTTCGCTAACTCCTTTCGCCCTGCGTTTCGCTGTTGCAAGCGAAACTCCTAATTCCAATGATACCTCTGTGATGCTTTGACCGCTAGAAAGCATTTCAAATACCTTCATTTCATCATCCGTAAAATTACAAATCCGCAATATTTCATCAAGTTCTGGCTTATTCAGTGACGATAGATACGCGCCTAACTTCATAAGCCTTATTTCCCTTTCTTTATTATTATAATAATATCTCCTAAAACGCTCTTTTCCTTTTTTTGATTGGTTATATCGTTTTCGTGCATTCTTCCCTTTATCGGAATGATTATATCTCATTTGCGCCTCTCTGCCTTTTTCTGACGCAAAATATTTTTTTTGAGCATTTTTTGCTTTTTCTGTCTTATTATATCTCGCCTGCCGTTCTCGTCTCTTTCTGATTTCATAGTCAATAGCCATTAAATCTCTGTCAAAATCATCCTGTGCTTTCCTTTCTGATGGTGAAACAAAAGTTTGATAACAATCTCTATAAACACATCTATCACACAGCGGATATACACAATTCTTTAATTTCATTTCCTATATTGGAGTAAAGATATCTTTCTTGTGCGCACAAACCTCTTACTCCTTTCTATTTTTATTCAATGCCGATTTTTACCGATTCTATCAATTTCTTTACGTCAGATGGCAGTTTTTCCATTTCTGCATCCCTTTTCGCTTCTCTATTATAGGAGAAAAGAAAATTTGTCCTTGCTTTCTCATAACTGAAATACTCGTCAGTACCCCAGCTTTTCAGAACATCAGCGGAACCGACCGCTCTCTTAACTGGTGCAGGCAGCTTGTCAAACTCTGCCTTTGAATTATATCCAGAGTTCTGAATCGCACTCCATACAAGCGACCACGCCTCCGCATCCGATAAGGTGTTAGGGCTACGGATAGTGTGTATCTTGTCGATAATCTGACCTATGGTTGGTGGAAAACTGCTGTTATCTGTGGCTATATAGGCTTTTAATGCACCTGCCACTTCATCATAACTATAATCCTTTGTCATATCAGCCCAAACCTCTGCTGCCATATCTAAACTCGGTGGCTGATAGTTCGGATATGCCGTAGCCATTATGGCTACAATTTTCTTTGCCTTGCTAAATTCCATTCTGCTCATCCTCCCATATGCTCTGCATGAAATCGTCAAATTGCTTCTGTTTTACCGTTTTCTTGTTATTTTCGTTTCTTTCTAACTTCTCAAAGACAATGCCTTGATAACTACTGGATATGCTTTCTTCTATGATGTTTACGACCGCCTTGTCTCCGTATTGTCTGCATTTTTCCTCTATCTTCTTTAATAGAGTATTCATTCCGATTTCTTTATAATGAAATCCGTTCCTCTCATGCTTGTATTTCAGCCATTGCCTTATTCCATTGTCTACTACATAATTAGAAATGTTGTAATTCACAATCAGCCTGTCGAACAGTTGTTTGTAGTTTTCTCTCTTTTGCGGTTGATTTTTTTCTATTTCTTGCTTGCCCTTTGCTTGCCCTTTGCTTGCCCTTTGCTTGCCCTTTTGTTTGCCCTTGTCCAAATATGAATCATATTCAACAATAGAAAATATCGTGCCTTTATTAAAAGTTTTGCTTGCCACTTTGTTTGCCCCATTTAGATGTTTTATTGCTGTCCTCACTTCCTTTGCTGACATATTGAAGTGATTTGATATTTCAGATACAGAGGTTTTAATTGACCCTCTAGGAACATCAATCCCCCTATCCTTTTTATCTTCTGTATTCGCATTCAATAGAAGATACATGAATACGGACAAGGTGTTTCTGTCCCTAAACCACTCCCAATCCTTGAAATCATCATCAATCACAATCTTACCCATTCCGCACCCTCCAAGTTCTGACTTGATACCGCTATTCCATAAATGCCATTCCGCACACTTCACACTTAAAATGCCTGTGTCCATTGTATTTACTGCGATAAACTGTACCAACCGTGCCACAGTTATGACATTTATAGCTTTCTGTCAATGGCTTGTTGTATTCCTCAATCTCATCATCTTGTAAAAATCTCTGACCGCACCAATGGCATTGTTCTGTACTGTATGGCATTTCTCCACAGATAGGACATTTTGGTATCATTCCGTAGCCATCATTGACGATATGTAGTTTTATCGGCTATTTTCCTGCATATATCTCCCACAACTCTTTACGCCTGTTCTCTACGTCCTGTTCTTTCTGTCTTTCAATAGCTTCATGTTCTACTCTATCCCAATATTCAACGCAAGCGTTGTAATCCGGGGCTATGTCGATATCTCAATTCCGCATTGTACAATGATAACCGCCCTTGTCTCCATGGTCTCGCAACTGACACCTGACACAGCCACCACACTTCTTGTCAAGCAATTCTTCCGGGTAGCGGAAAATGTCATTATTCATGTACCGCTCTTTCCGCTCTGGTATGCCGTCTGAAAATTTAATCTTGCTCATTTCTGTTATCCCTCCTGTTCGTGAAATTTCCTTGCACAATACACACAGAATAAAACATTATCTCCGTCATCATTAAACGCAAGGTGTACTATATCTTCGTTTTGAAACTCATAGCCACAACAAAAGCATGATTTCATACCAAGCATCCCACGTTTACCAAGGACACGCACTCTTGTTTCAGATACATCTTTATATGTGCCAAGTTCTCTAACTGCCGATATATTGTATGTTTTGGTGTATGTTTTAGTTATCTTCATCCGACCACCTCCACCTGTAACCAATCAAAATATCATCGTTTTCTCTAATTTCATCGGCTTTTGTCGTATTCACACCACCTTATCCGATAGCCAATCAGTCATCGCTGACCAATCACCATTAAACCAGTCGTCACAGGCTTTCTGCATAACATCATTTCTATAAGTTTCATAGGGAATGGTCGGGAAAAATTCCAGTACCTTTCCTGCTTTTACTCGCCTTATAAAACCTTTATCCTCCAATTTGTCAAGGATGGTGTAAATTGTGTTCGGAGCGTAATTCAAATCGTAGTCGTGCATCAGCAACGACTTAATCTGTTTTCCTGTTATTCCAACACTTTCAAAATTCCACACGCACCGCATGACCGCCGCTTCTGATTCTGAAAGCTCTAATCTTTTAATTTGCATTTCATTCCCCTTTCATCTGCTCTTGCAATAGCTGCGATTGTAACTTTTCTGACTGCATTATGATACATTCTTTGGCACGTTCAATTACATCTACATCACTACCCATAGACATTAACTGCATTTTCGTCTGCAAGTCGCTTAAATCCTTTAATAACTCTGAAATCATGCTCATTATTTATCACCTACTTCCTTTTCGAGTTCCGTTTCTAAGTCGTTCTGCATTTTCCCTAGTTCTATGCCGATGTTAAAAATTGTTTCTGTATTATCGCATTTCTTCAAGTCCTCTGCTATGTTTGAAATATGCCTATAAAAAGTAGCATTTACAATCTCATTTGCTCTCTGACGTGTCATCATATTATCCCTCGCTTTCCCATATATTCCCGATCACGGTCATGCAGTCCGCATAATCGCATATCCGCTCAACGATGATAATGTTCTGCTCATTCTTTGTTTCAATGACATATCCACATTTTTCTTCATCCCAACGGATAATGCCCTTGAAGTGGAACTTTCCATCGTTGCACTCTACAATATCGCCCTCAAAGATTTCATCATCATTCGTGTCCAGTATGCCGATGTAGTCGGAGATTGTGTCGGTATCTGTAATGTGCCGTCTATACCGTACAAATGAGTCGCCGCTTTCTTCCAGTTTGTCGATAGAGAAACTGTCAGGTGTCGATTGTATCAGATAACCATATTCCCATTTTCCATTGATTAAGGCTCTTGTTATTCTTTCTCGCATATCAATCCTCACTTTCTATCAGCTTCTTAAATATCGCCATCAGTACCGCCTTGACAATACTATTTCCAGATTGCTTATATAACTGCGTGTTACTGTTTACTGCCTGTGCTTTCTCGAAATCTTCATCCGAAAAATCCATCAGTCTCCATGTTTCTATCGGTGTAAGTTTGCGAATCCGTATCAGATAGTATTCTCCGTCAATCTCGTAAATGAACGGATGGTATTTTTCGTTTATTTGACGTTTGATTTCCAGTATCAGAGAATCTTTCTGTACGCTTGTCAGACAGTTGCAGATGTTATCTTCCTGCAATTCAAGGCGTTGCTCTGTCGGAATACCTGCGGACCGGTCAGACGGATTGTCTGGATTTCTGCCACGCATGGCACATGGAATTGTTTCGAATATCAGATTATCCTTTTGGACAGTAGTAATTGCGTTGCTTGCACCGTCTGTCCGTGGCTCCGCTGTCCTGTGTTCATTAAATCCGTGGTGGATTTCTCCGTTTTCGTATGCTTTCCGCAAAGCTTTCCCTTCATCTGTACGAACCATGCGTAATGATTGTGCGTCCATCTTTTTTTTCTCCAAATAAAGATAGGAATTTCCTCCTGTATTTCCCACAGGTTGAGAAGTAATAGCCATTGCTATTCCGTTAGAATCATAAACCCTGTTTCCCTGTCTGTATTGATTTCCAAACTCATTTTCTTTTCCTACACCACCAAGCAAAATGGGAATTTTATCGCTATTTATTTTTCTCACCTCTAAAATCTTCGGTTGCAATCCACCACCACCGCAAGTATTCATGGTCGGAGAACAACCGTCCTGACCATATACCCGATTTGCACTCTCGAAAGTGTTATCCATGGTATTGTCCATACAGCCAATGACATTGACTTTCTTGCTTTCTTGCTTTCTTGCTTTCTTGCTTTCTTGCTTTCTTGCTTTCTTGCTTTCTTGCTGAAAGATTGTAATTCCATCATTTCTCATGTCAACCCTTTCTACTGAAACAATCATTGTCGGCTCTTTGTAAATCCTTGACGTTATGCACGGATGTATTTTCGAATATACCCTCGGCTTTCCATCCAATCCCATCATGCTAACGTCAATCAAGTAATTTTCTGACATTCCAATACCCATTTCCCTCTGATTTTCTGTTGCTAATCGCATTTCCGTCCTTTCCTGTGTGCGCAACGATGCAATTTGCCCTGTCAATGATTCTCGGATTTTTAAGGCACAGGTCGATTGTCTGTCTGTCTGTCTGTCTGTCTGTCTGTCTGTGAGGATTTTACCCTCTGCAATCAGCGTGTCAATCAGCTTTTTCGCCTTTTCTGTGGTAATGTAATATTTGTCATCCACTTCATCCTCAAGGTAATCTTTCATGGTCTTTTCAAGCGGAATCCCAGACGGAAACTTGAAGTTGTATTGACCTAAAAGCGATACCATAAAGCACCTGTTTCTATTCTGTGCAACCGCAAAATCCCTAGCGTTCAAGTCCTGCCAGTAGTTTGAATATCCTTTGCTTTCGAGAAAGTCTATCCACTTCTGAAAGTCGGGGAGATTCTTTTCTCCGTGAACCTGTGGGACATTTTCCATCAGAAGGATTTGCGGAAGTTCGTCTGTTTCGTTCAGCAGCCGTTCCACTTCCCATAACAGACCAGACCGTGTACCGCTACCCTTTTTCATGCCCTTTTGTTTCCCGGCAGGAGATAAATCCTGACACGGAAAAGAGTATGTCAGTATGTAGCAATACTCGTTCTTATCGACAATTCCCAAATCATTTCCGCTGATTTCTTTAACATCCGTTGTCGGAAAATCCGTACCATGTATAGCGTTATAGCTTTTGATGGCATATTTATCAAATTCCACAACTCTGTAATGCTCAAAATCCACACCTAAATCACGCAATGCCATAGCCTGTGAACCGATACCGGCAAATAACTCTATCAGACGTATTTTCTTGTCGATTTTGAAGTTATCGTACAGGATGTCGAAAATGCTAATCTGGTTCATTTTTCCATGCCTTTCTTTCTCTTTAATTCTTTAAGTTTGCCCTCTAATTTCTTTATTTCAATATCTATCAAATCGTTTTCCATATCATCAAAAAGCAATTTATCAATAGATACATTGAAAAATTCTGACATTTTAATCAAAGTTTGAATCTGTATGCTCTGTATGTTTTTTTGTCCTTGCAAAATATCCAGTTGACCGACCAACAAATTTTTCTAAATCTCCGATTTGTTTGTTTTGGATTTTAAGCAAGATATATATATTATCTTTCAATCGAATCATGATTTTCCTCCCGGATCTTTATATTCTTCGCACATCCATCCGTCCGGAAATTCGATGTAATCTTTACCAAAACGAGTACCAATAGTAATATCAGCCGCAAGAAAATTATCCCTCATTATTTCTATAAACTTCTCTCTATTTGTCACTATTGGATGTTCTTTTACCCAATCAGAGACTATCTTTTCAGCTTCTTCTGGGCTGTTGAAACAAGCATACGAACACTTAGTTCCAGCATCTAACTCATTAAGAGGACACTTAAGACAAGTTATTTCCTTGCACATTCTTTCTTTTTCTCTTACAAACTCTTGAAACTCCATAATCTCACCTCACTTTATATCCTTATTCATCTTTGCTTTTAACAACGCTTTAAGATATTCCTGCGGATTTTCAGTTGCCATTTGAAATCCACGTCTTTCCTCTTGTATTTTGGAAATAACAGGTTTGTATTTCGGACTATTTCTGACTTCCTCACGATATTTCGCAACTTCCTCTTTTGAGATAATCTCTTTGTCCACTAAAATCCGCAATAAAGCCTGTATATCAACAGAAACATTGACTATCGTTTCTTGAATCATCAACTCGTGTAATGCTTCTTCTGGTTTGTAATACTTTTCATTGCTTACCATAATCTCACCTCACTCTATCGTTTTAAACTGTTTTAACAAGCAATCCTCGCAAAGTTCTTCTCTATCAAAGATATACAGCCTGTCAGCTTCATCACCGCATTTATCACAAATCAGATGACGGACGTTCCTGTTCTGGCAGGATTCTCCCAAGCATGGTAATCCGCAATCCACGCATTCGTCAGTTGTTTTTATCATGGCTACCCTCCAATAGTTCGGGATTATCAAAAATGTTGCCGACAACAAGAAAATGACAGAATCTAATTTCGGCATTTGATAATTCATAATCGTAATTAGTATCAATAAAATCAGCATACCAACCGTTTACTTCTGTTGTTGAGAAATCATGCTCATCTTCTATCTCGAATTTACCGAATTTAACAACAGAAGTCCCACCATTCCAATCATCAAGAATATCATTCTCCCAAATCTCCTGTCCGTCTTTATCTTTTAATCCTGTGTACTGGCAGATGGTTTCGGGGAGAACTATGTGCATATTCTGAATCTTGCATTTTCGGCTTGTCGTTACACTAACTGGCACATCTCTTTCTTCCCAGTTGACAATATGTCTGCCGTTGTAATACCCTTCCACCCACTCACCACTGTCTTTTCTCTTTGCCTTAAATCGTATGTCACGCATTGTCATCATCCTTTCTAATCCTAAATATCAGCCAAAATCCGTAAAAAAACAAACTTATAAGTTTTATAATTACTAAAACAATAAAAATAATTACATTCCATGGGAAAAGAAACAAAATTATTAAGCTTTCCACAATCACTATTCCTGCTTTATTTATTTCATCTTTCAAAGATTCATAAGCGTATGCTTGAAAAATGAATACGAACCTAATAAACTCTGTTTTATCGGTTAAAAATGCATCTTCATCACAAACATCGTCAGCCAAGGCGGCTATTATAAGAAAAAAGCAAATAATGCAGGAAATCGAAAAATATATAGCCACTAAATCCCCCATACCATCACGCTCCATTCTGCAATGTCGGATTATCCGCATACTCTACTGCGGATTGCCCTTTATCGCTTATTTCTTTGATCTTTTTCACGCAATCCCAATGAAATACATTTACTCCGTTGTCACCAATCGCACCAAAATGAATAGGTTTCTCACATATAGGGCAAACGTTTATTTTTTCTCCTTTTCCATAACACCAAAACTCTATTTTTTTCACGTTATTAACATCGTATAACATTCCATATAAAGCCTTTATACACGTTTCAGCCTCTTTCTTCGTCATTCGGTAGTCTTTTACATCCCAATCCCAGTTTTTAAGATTTACTAGAACTTCTTTGATTTCTAATTTATTCATCTTCTTCCTCCAATTCATCAAATGCTGACAAGTCAACGGTTTTCCCTGTCTTTTTAATTTCATCTACGGAATTACAGCAACGCTCTCCATTTTTATATATCACTATGTATTTATCCTTATATTCTTCATGATTGCCAAAAACAACACACTCAACTCCATCATCATCAATTACCACATCTCCACGGCGAAACTCTATTTTTTCCTTGTATTTCTGATAACATTCAAGAAGTGCATCAACAGAATAAGTGTTGAAAAATTCCTCGATATGTTCTTTTCTCAATAATTCCCCAGAATATGACGCCGGATAATCTCCAAAAAGTCCAAAAACATCAAAAATCTTCTTGTACGTTGCACTTAATATAAACCTTGCCATTTCCCAAACTTCCTGTTGTGCTTCTTTAATCTTCTCGCCCATTTTCACACCTCATTTCTTTCAAAATTTCTGCAATCTGTGGAAAGTTTCTGCCTGTCTTTTTCCAGTATCTAGGGGATATAGGAATCAATCCGTTTTCACAAATACCTGTAAAATAGTTGTCACGTATATCTACAATCACGGCTTTTGTATCTTCGAAAGCTACCTCATCCCACAAGCTAAATCCATTTTCTTTCCCCTTTTCAGTTTCAAAATACATTTTCTTCCATTTGTCACGGTCTTTTTGTGCAATCCGCAAAGCGTCCCCTGTATCTTCAAGTTTGGTAGGATCATATTTCTCTAAATATCCAATTATTTCATCATCAACATATAACCCCGGTACATCTTTAACCCCATACACAAATCCGTTATGATTCGTCATCTTACTATCCAGTTCGATGATGAATTTATCTCCTACATCTGCCATAATTACCTCCTTACCCTTAAAACAATCTCTAACTCGTCCTCATCATATTTGAACCGTTTCCCATCAATCTCCACCGTGAAGTCACCATGGCAATCCATGTCAGACACGACTTTCCCATCTTTGCCGTAATGCTCATGCGATTCATCATAAATCAGCTTGCCTGTCGCATTTGACTTACGCTTGTCAAGTGGCTTCACTCTTACGTAAGAACCTCTATGTATCAACTTTCTCACCATCCTTTACAAAACTGTATCCAGGGACACGTATCGCCCTCGGACTTCCATCCTCGGTATCGGTTTCAATCATTCCTGTATCAAACATCTTATGTAAATGTGCGTGGACATTACTTGTGCTTTTAACTCCAACACCTTTACCGATTTCTCTCACAGATGGTGAGTATCCGTGTTTTTTGATATATTCAATAATAAACGTGAGGATTTCACATCTTGTTTTTTCACCTCGTTTTTGTGTTGTCATTTTTTCAAACACCCTCTCTCCTTTCCAGAATCTCTATTACCTTATCCGCAACCTCTGACTTCTGACAGAATAAGAATCTGCAACCGTAAATTGCTTGTAGCATTGACAAGCTCTTTTCAAGTGTCTCCCCTGTCATGGAATGGTTGTATTTCTTGTCTTTTCTCCATTCCTTCAGGTCGGGCAGAGAAGTGATATTCCTATCCACGGTGATTACCGTCAGGCAAGAACCGACTTCTCTTGACCTCACCAACTGATTGATAAAAGCCTTATTTCTCTTACCGCATATCATTGACACAAGGCTCTGCATATCCTTGTTGATTTCTATGCAGATGCTTTGGTCGGTCGGTAAAGTAAATGATCCGACATATAGCTTTGTTTTCCGTATTTCTGCATTGACCATCAGATTAAATTTTGCGTAAGTGTCTTGTAGGATTATCATTTAATCAACCCCTTGCTCCTTGAACCGATTCTTAAAGCCACAAGAATCACACCAGACATTGAAAGTTGGCTTTAATAAATCAAATTGAGAAACATATAAATCGTGCATAGTCGCTGTTTCGTCAGTTATTTTATTCTCTGTGTCAACATTTCCTTTGAGTAATCCATTTTTACATTTTGGGCAAGTTACTTTCTTTTTAGCTACCTGATAAATAAAATCTTTTATTTCCTCTCTCGTTCCGTACCGTTCTGTTCCATCCATCATTTAATCACCCCCCTCATATCTGCATCATCCCTTTACCGACTGCATATCCAAACTCCATACAAGCTCCTCTTGATTTAGACCAACCGGACATAAAATAAACCCTGTCGCAAGTGTCAAGCAAAAGCAGACAACGATTCATAATATCCAACCATGAATCATCCGCAAATTGTTCCATTTCCTTGACAGGATTGACAACCTCATATCCACGCTCTGACAATATCTTTTCTGCTTCGGCAAAGCGTTCCTTGTAGTCCTCTGTGCCTGTTACTGCACCGCTGATGTAAACTCTCATATCACACCTCCAAGAAATCAAATAAAGTTGGTTGCGACATTTCATTTTCCTGTGCTTGCAAATATCCAACAGCGTCACGAAAATAATCAGGATTCAGTTCACACATATAGCCTTTGCGATTCATTTTCAAAGCCTGTAACGGTACTGTCCCTAAACCGCCGAATGGGTCATAAATCAAATCTCCCTCATTGCTATAACGGTTTATGATACGCTCTACAATGTCTATTTGCAGGGGGCACACGTGCATTTGTAATCTTCTCCTGCTTTGCTCTGTATTCAGCGTTTTCATTCTGTTTATATCATCCCAAACCTCTAGCTGATTCCATGAACCGGGGGCAACCACCATGAATATGGCCGGAAGTTTGCCTTTTTCATCAAGTTTTTTTGCAAGTTCAACGTGTTCTTTGTAACTATATACATTCTCCCTTGAATACTTTCTGTAAACCATTTGCAAACTGTCAACAGACAAATCTTCCAATTCTTCTTTTTTGACAAGCCTGTCACCACTACTTCTCCAATAGGCATGAGCGTCTATCTGCCATTGTGCCCTTGTGTAATCTTCCTTGCTTTTCGATACTGGAGTATCAGCATAAGCCTTTGTTCTATCAGTAGGCAACTTTCGAAAAAGAAGTATGTACTCCGGGCAACCAACACCCATTTTAGAGCCGTCTTTGCATTGTTCTGTCCATCCTAATCTGTAGGTCTGATTATTTTCTCTCACAACGTCCGTAACAACTGTAATCATGCCAAAATACTGAAATCCATGTTTGATATAATGGTGTATACAATCCGCATGAAACGGCTCTATGGTTGGCATACCAGTACCAGTTGCGTTTCCAAATAATACTCTGTCTTTTACATGGATTGCCGCAACTCTGCCTGGCTTCAAAACTCTCAATAGCTCCGGTGTTAAAAAATCCATTTGTCTGAAAAATTCATCATCATTTTCATTGCAACCAAAATCATTGTAGGATAAAGAGTATTCATAATGATTCCCAAACGGAATAGAAGTGTGTATCAAATCCACGCTATTATCTTCCATAGACCTTGTATGTTCTACACAATCAGCATTTACCGCTACATAGTTATCCCCTTTTACTTCCACTTGCTCACATCCCATCTTCCTGTTTAATCTTTCAAATCGGTTTGTATTGTTCAATCCGTACTTTTTAACAATGGAAATCATTTTTTCCACCATTTCATCATGTCTTTTCCATTTATCTAAAAGTACATCTTTTATTTCCCTCTCACTCTCCATATAGATAATGTCGATAATTACCTTTTCTTCCTGTAAGAATCTGTAACATCTATGGATTGCTTGAAGAAAATCATTTGCTTCATAGTCGATACCAACAAATATCTCCCTGTGGCAAAATCTCTGAAAATTACACCCACTTCCCGAAAGTGACTTCTTCGTGGCAAACAATCTTGTTTTGCCCTCAGAAAAATCAATCACTCGCTTTTCTCTTTCCTCATAGTCAAGGCTGCCCCAAATGGAAACACATTCTGGCAGAGCCTTCTCTATGGCGTGCCGTTCTGCTTCTCTGTCGTGCCATAAAACAAAGTGGTCATTATTACTTGAATCCACAATCTCTTTCAGTTTTTTAACCCTCTGCTCTATGGTAGTGCCTTTTATATGGGCAGCTTCTTTCAATCCTGTTCCTGCTTCTGTAAATAATTCAAACTGTCCGTCTCTATCTGTTTCTTTCCCGTATTCGACTGGTATCTCATGCCACCTTACTTCCAACTCCGGCAACATATACCCATCGTCAGAATATGACGGATTTAAGTCTGATGGAACAGTACAGAACAACGCCCATGATGAAATCCATAACCAAAATTCTTCCTGTCTGTTTGGATAAAGCGTCAGATTGTTTGCCTTTGTACTGTCTCTCTGAAAAAATCTTGTTAACGCCTGTCCAGTAGGCATAACCTCTAAATATCCAGCGTAATGAATCAACTCCTTATATCTGTTTGGTGACGGCGTGGCAGTTGCAACCATCTTATACGGCACTCCCTTAAATTTATCAAGAAATGTCTGATAAGTTTTACTCCCGAAACTCCTTAAAACGCTTGCTTCATCAAGGGAAGTCGCAACAAAATATGTCGGTTCAATATCTCCATCCCGGACACGCTCGTAATTTGTAATAACAATATCCGTTTTAGATTTATATACTTCATCCATTGTTCTTACATATTCTGGAGCTTCATATCCAAGCACTTGTACGGAATCCCTTGTAAACTCCTGTTTTACTCCAAGAGGACAAACAAGTAATGCTTTTCCGTTCTTTTTGTGCAATAAAACTTGATGTAAAAACTCCAACTCCTGAACCGTCTTACCTAATCCGTAGCTTTCAAATAATGCTCTCTTCCCACCCTTTAACGCCCATTTAACAGCGTCCTTTTGATGTGGCTTCAATGCCTTATTTATAGCATTTATGTCAACTTCAAATCCTGTGTCTTTTGCAATGTCAATCTTTGTTCTTAAAAAATCAATATAATCCATAGCATTTTTGGAGCAAACCATGATTTCCTGTGCGCACAAATCTCCTGCTCCTTTCTGCTTATTCCATATCATACTCTGCCAGATAGCACATTACTCCGCATTCTGGCATGATTTCTGTTTTCATATTGCCTCTGTTCGGGTCTAATTCGTCAAGGTAACATTCCTTTAAGATTGAGTATCCAACTATTCTTTCCAGTTCTGCCCTCTCCTTAAAAACCTCCGGAAAATCACGTCTGATTTTATTCCAGTAACCCATGCCACCTTTAACGCATCCAACACAATTATTATTGCCATATCCAAGTTCATACATCATCGGTCGCTTGAAATCGAATGTCCGTTCAAACAATCCATGTACTTCCTCTTTCAATAGTCCTTTGTCAATCAAAGGAAACTCATGGGCTGCCTGCGGATTGCTTTCAACCGTCCTGTCGGCTCTCTTTTGCTCGGTTGCGTCAAAACCCCAAACATAAGTAATCTCAATGTCTTTGTGTTCTGCCTCCCACTCTTTCCTTACACGTTTTTTTAATACGTTTGTACATACGCAAATTCCAGTTTTGTAATTCCCTATAAATCCAAACCCTCTAATACATTCTTCTACCGTGTTATAAGTATTTGACTTCAAAATTTTTATCTCTTTTCCGATTGCTTTCTCACAATCCTTAATAAAACGGATACTATCAGGATGTTGGTCTGCAACGTCAATATAAATCCATTCGTCAACATCCCCTGCCAAATATCCTGCCATAAAGCTACTTACTCCTGCTGATACCCAGCATACTTTTATTTTTTTCATACCAACCATTAACCAACTCTAGTCAATGGTTAAATAATCCGACTTCCCTGTTTCAATCAGGCTCATATTTTTATGTGAGACTTGTTATTGAAATATCGCTCTCACAACCTAGTTTCACTAGGATAGGTATTACTCCTTTCTTAAATCCTTTTGTTTCTTATTTTCAAAAAATTCCTTAATTCTTTGTATTACTTTTTCTTCCTTGCTATCTTGTAGTGTATATTCTTTAAGAATACCTATAACTTCTTGTTTTTCGATAAGGTCAGTTCCTTGTGGATTGATTTCAGTAGGCAATCCATCCACAAGAGTTTTTATTGTCTTGATTTTCTCTTTTGCCGAATGTCTTTCAAATAACAAGACAATTTCAGCACAACTGGCAATAAATTCAAGCATTTCATCTTCATTATCAATGTCACAATCATTTATTTCTTCCGGATATGATGTTTTAAGATGAAACACGTTCAATATCTTTCCTATTTTCAACATCACCCCTCCAATCTCTATATATTTTTCTGTGCATTATTTTTTCCCACACAGAATCATATTTATCTGCCTTTTCTTCTGCTTGCTCAACCGCTTCTTGATAAGTGATAAATATTTCTTTTCTTTTCGTCCAGTACAATTTACCGCCCTCTTGCAGGCAATATTCTTTCAAGCTATCATGAGGGCAACTTATTATTTTGCACTTTGCGATTCTATATCCGTATGACGGAGAAAATGTTTCTACAATATAGTAAACGATCCATCCTATTTCTAATTTCATACAAACCCTCCATCAGTTAAACGGCAAGTCCTCGTCAATAGCGTCTGGCACTTGCATGAACCCATCATTATCCGCTTTCTGTGGTTGTGGCGGCACTTGTGCCTGTTGATTCTGATTTTGTTGCTGATACTGCTGATTTGCCGACTTGCTCTCTGCAAATTCCTGTGATTCAACGACAACCTCTGTCGTATAGACTTTCTTGCCGTCCCTGTCTGTATATGAACCTGTTTGAATCCTGCCCTCGACAATAATCTTCGTTCCCTTGTTCAGATAATTCTCTGCAAACTCCGCTGACTTTCCAAACGCTACGCAACGGATAAAATCCGCACTCTGCTCACCCTCACGCTTGAAACGTCTGTCACAGGCGATTGTGTAGTGTGCTACTGCCTGATTATTGTTTGCCGAGTATCTGATTTCTGGGTCGGCTGTCAAACGCCCACACAAAAGTACTTTATTCATAGATTTTCACTCTCCTTTTCTAATCTCCTACAACTCTTTGACATTCTTCTTGCAATCTTCTTGCATATCGAATCTGCTTGTGAATCCGTCAGAAATCCACCTAACCTTAATGCGATGTATGCTTCTGAAACTATATCGAAATATTCTGCCTTATCTCCCAAAGTAAATCCTTGTCTGTTTACCTGTTCTTCCAATGATGGACTTAATACTCCGAAACTAATTTCCATGTCTCCCTCTCTTCCTCAATTCTCTCTCGCAAGCCTTAATCCTTGTCTTGTGCTGACCGCCGCTTGCTTTCATTTTTTCTATTGCCTGTTCAATGTCCTCTGTTGTGGCTCTCTGCAATGCTGACGTAAAATTTAGGTCTGTCGCAGGAAGTGTTGACAGGCTATGTACTATGTTTACTTCGTACATATAATCTCCTTTCATATCATCAGCAATCCAAGCAGGATTGTGATAAAATAAAATTTCAGTTTAGCTCTCCGCATTATCTTACCTCTTTTCTTGAAGTTTTCTGACAATGCAATCATAGATTGTATCTTCGATTTCCTCACGCAATTCTCGGAACGGATATTCCTCTATGATTTTGTTGACACAGGCTTCTATCTTTGGTCTGCTATCCTTTAACACATCGTCAAGGATTTTTACCGCTGGGCTTTCTGTCCTATCCCACGCATCGGCTCTTTGGAAAACTTTATAAGCAATGGTATTGCTCTCTGGACTAAGTGCTTTTACGATGCCCTCTTTTATCCGTTTTTCCACTTCTTCTGAATCAATTTCGAGATATTTCACAACTTCGTGAAACACATACTCATGCGATAGATTTGACAAAACACGCTCAACATCAGCTTCTTTTCTGAATTGTTCCTTGAAAGTTTCTCCGATTGTCCTTAACGCTTCATCCCTTATGTCCTGTTCATTGACATAATCCTCTAATTTGATTGATATTTCCATAATCTTCCTCCATAAACTCTGATTTTATAGACTGCACCTTGAAACTGCTTTCCAGCATAGGAGATATTTCCCATCTGTCTTGCTTTTTTAGGCAAAGATGGCGTGTTAACGATAAATTCTAACATAGAGCCGTCCGAATGTACCCTATCCCCCATTACGGTATCTCTTCTATCTTTTTCATCACCCGATATGCACTTCAAGGTATGCAGCTTTCCGTTTTTATTCTTTAAAATCACATCAAACTTAACCCCTGCGTGCTTTGAGTAATACTGTCCGATTGCCGCACAGTACCTATCGCCTATCATCCATACTCCTGTTTTGTCAAGGCGGTATTGTGACTTCATATCGAATTGTCTTGAACTCCTGTCAGTTATCTTCTTTGCGTCCATGTAGGACTTGAAATACCCAGAAACAGGACTTCTGTATGTTCTGCAATTCGTTCTGTGTTTCCGCAAATACTTATGTTCGACAAAACCAACGGTATATTTTCCGCTTTTGAAGTGAACCATTGATACCGCATCATCCTCTTTCTGAATAACCTTTACTTCATCATTCCAGTAAAGCCTACCAAGCAACTTACTGTGTGGGTCTGGTGTCAATCTCACGTCAACCGTTCCTTTGGCAAACATAACTCCGATTGCCTCTGCCCTGTTCGGTATCAATAGTGATGCTAACAGGAACATTGTTATTATTCGTTTCATCCCTCTTTCCTTTCCATGACAATCCCATTCTCAAATTCCGAGGCTACCCTTTTCGCTTCTTTTTCATCATCCCAACTTCCCCAATACCATAGTTTACCTCTGGACAACCTAGCCACAATGAAGCGTTCTGCCTGCAATGGGGGATTGTTTATTTTTACGTTGCAAACCATGTTACACCTCCACATCTTCGTCTTTTGGGAAAATAAATATATTACTTAGTGTTCTGCCAAGAATATTCCCATTCATGTATATATTTCTAACCATTTCCATGACCTTTTTAGCTTTTTCCTCGGTGGAGTATTTAGCAATCGGAAATTCAACATCTTCCATTCGTATGCTTGAAAAAGCTATTATTTCATTCTTCCTACGAAGCAATTCTGTGCTTTCGTATGGCATATCTATTTCCATGCTTCCATTTTGACTAATCAATCGCATAAAATCATCCCCTTTCCATCAAAGTAACTTCAACTCTCGGATTGTCAGACCAATATTTTCCGATATTTAACTCTACAACCTCACTATCATCGTGGTATGCCAAACCATTCAAGGCATCAAGTATAGCCTTCGCCACGTTATCAAGATCAGGCTTCTTTGTCGGTCTGATTTCTCCATCAAGCATCTGCTGTCGTTTTTTCTTGCTTGCAGATTTCGGTATCTGGTAATACGCTTTAATGTCCGCTATCACTTCACCATCAAGCATAATTCCTTTATTCTCATGCAGATACCAGAATTTGACCTCTGCTTCATAAGATTTTGTCTTTGACGGGGTTATGCTATGACCATTGTAAAATCTTGGTCTGCCTTTTCCTGTCGGCTCGCCCGGCACAGTAAAGCTAACTTTCATCCTCTCCCTCACTTTCTTCTAACGTTTCTATTTCCTTGTCGATTCTTTCTTTTATGTCATCTAAAATCAAACGTGCTATTTTGGCACCGTCAGACCGTCCATCCTCGAATAGTGTCATGTAGTTTATGATTCCTGTCACAAACCATAAACAAGCACATATCACATCAACACTATGTATCTATACAGTAGTCTTGTATAAATAGAATCCAGATAGCATAAACGTCAACGCAATACAACATATCCGCAACCACTTAATCAATCTCAATCACCTCCACCGCTTTCTGTTTCTGCTTTCCTATAGTTTCCCTGCCTATAAGTACCTTGATATATTCCATGCAGACACGTTCCATCACCTCATCCAGTCTGCCTGTGTTCTTTTGGTTTGATGCCATACCGAAAGATTCATTCAATACAACGCAAATGATGGACAAGGATGTAACAAAGGCAGTATTTCGATTAAAGACATAAATTATATCCTTGCTATCCACGTCAGATAGTGGAATCTCCGCAATTTTCTTATCAATCTTGTCTGCATAATACTGTAAAGTGAATTGCACTCCCTCATTATCATATCTTGCTGATTCCTCTCGGCACATCCTCATAAGTTCCGAAATCCGTTTCTTTCCGAAATGGAATTGCTCATGCAGTACATTTATTGTCGTAAAAAATGCCAATTCCCTGCCATCATCTCTACCTTGAATGGCACGTCTGTCTGTATCACTTGCTTTCCTGTTCGCCTTTTCTCTTGCTTTATGTTCCCTGCGAATTGCCGCACGTTTCGCACTCATAGAATCACTCCGTTTTCTTTAGAATAGTTTTCATTCTATCGACAATCATATCTGTACTTGATATATGCACGCTTGAGTCTCCCAATTTTTCAGCGTGTTTCATATACTCCTGTATCTTTTTCAAGTCCTGCTCTTTCGGATTGCCCTCTTTCTCTCCTGCTCTGTAATAATATTTATAGGCAGACAGGCAATCGAAAATGATGACCGCACCAACACCGAAAATATCAATCATTTCGTCCCAACACTCTTTACGGTCTTTCTTGTTGTAGTGGGATGGGTGGTGGACAAGTTCTTTCTGTTCCATACCATCACCCCCTCAAATATTCTTCCAAGCAATCCCCAAGCACAAAATATCTTTCTTTCTGCCACTCTGTCCAGTAGTCAATCGTCTTTGCCTGTGGACGTTCTTCCGCAAGGTCAACGTGAAGTTTTAACGGAATCTGCAATGCGTCACCGATAACCATTGCGTCACCGGGGGCGAACATGGAAGTCTGCTCAATCACGCCGCTAGAGCCATCTGGCATAATACCTTTCATCATGGTTTTGTCATTCTCATTGTTCAGCTTCATTACAATGTAGTTAGCACATTGCGCCATAATCGTTCTGTTTAATTCAGAAGGACGCTGACTTGCCACGAATAAGGTCACACCAAACTTCCTGCCCTCTTTGGCAATGATTTCAAAGATTTCCACCATTCTACGTTGTGAAGCTGACAACTGGAAGTCAGTAGGGATGTAGACGTGCGCTTCGTCACAAACCAACGTGATAGGTTTCGGATTGTTCTGCAATAACTGGACATTGTAAACCAACTTCGTGATTGCCCCGATAACCATAATCGCTACATCATGTGGAATCTCTGACAAGTCGATATTTTTGACCTTGCCACCACCAAGGATTCTGTCCATAAGGTTATTCAGATAGGATTGTGGTTCATCTTCAAACAAAAAGCCATACCGCTTGTTTGCAAGGATTGACTCCATGGAATTACACAGGCTCGTCAGTTTACCATTAAAATCTCCTTTTACTGTTTTAAACTGACCTCTCCTGTCTCCTGTCTTGTAGACTTCTCCTGTGTTGACCTGTTCTTCATCTAAGGCTTTCATAGCCAAGAATAGCCTTTTGAAATCGTAATAAACTGGCTTATCCTCATTCGGATTGTCACACACACTTGCGTACGCTTTCCGTAATGCTGACATAGCAACCGTAGCTGATTCCTCTTTTACTTTCAAAAGATTCAATACCATGTCCGAGAATCCAAAAAGCCATATTGGAAAAGAAAAATCCTTGCCGATGGTGATATTATCCACATAAGACAGCTTCTTGTACTCCCCATGAATATCAAACACAATCATGTTGCAGTTGGTATTCTTTGCGGTTTCTTCCAGTACCTTTGTAACAGTTTCCGACTTCCCGGAGCCAGTATTCCCGACAATGCAGCTATGCCTTTGGAAGAATTTATTTCCGTCAATCACAGCAGGACAATCATATCCAGCATAATTCCCGATTGTGAATCCCTCAACCTTACTCTGCATGATTTCAGAAAACCTCTCATTGCTGATTATCTTTGCTTCTACGGTCGTTGTCGGGTACTTGTCTACCGCATTGGTAAACTTTCCGTTTTTTACCGCCCCCATGACATCGCACTCGATTGTCTTAATCTGTTCAATCCCTAAATCGTCAAGTGCTTCGTCCTCATCAATCGTGCTGTCAATATCCGAACATTGCAGAACCGACACCATTGTTACCAACTCGATTTCTCCGTCTGAAATGCTTATCAAGTCACCGACACGAACGCTTTTAAATTCTTCATCATCCGACTTTATCAGGATTTTGTCGGACTGGATTTTGACTAATCTCATTTATTGCCCCCTCTTTCCTTTTCTACTAACTCTGACAGAATCTTTTTATCCTGTTCTGACAGATTCTTAAATTTCTCCATTATCTCCATAAGCCTTTCAAGCCTATAAATATCAATGCTTTCTACAGATTCTTTGATTTCAGCAACATTCTTCTTAATTTCAAGAATCTCCGATGAATACTTTTCAATTTTCGGCTTTGATTCGCTCAATAAGCTGTCGCATTTCTCCCATAGTCCTTCCGTCTTTTCGATTTCCTCTTTTACCGCCTTTTCGTATTCATCACGAATCTTTTTAGAATGTAACTTGAATTGCAAGAAATTATCTTCCAGACAATCTTCCATCACAGAATCATCTTGGATAATCTTCTCAACCGTTTCCTTTATGTCCTTGCCCCTTAATTTTATGCAATCCATAATTAAGTCAAAATATGGGACATATTCATCGTCAATTCTCTTAAACTCCATAAAATCCCTTCCTTTCCATCACTTTACAAGCCGTGAATATGCCTCAATCAAATCTTCCATTGTGATTTTAGGAATAGTGACATTCATCACATTTTCTTTTCCATATTCATCAATAAATTTGCGTATCCACCAGGCTTCTATGTTATTTATGTAAACCTGTGACTTATTTCTTATTTCCGTAATTGTTTCAAACACCAAATCCACCAAATCACCTTTAATGTGCTGTTTTGCATGCTCTTGCCAACGAAAAAAAGGCATATAGATTGTTTGACCGATATAGTGCATATTTGTCTTTCTGTTGTATATATGATAAATGTAGCCATGCACTCCACCATTTGTTTCATATCCTTCTCTTTCCTGCCACTCGCCCTCATTGTATGGGTTTACTTTCAGCGTTGTTTCTCTCTTGCAATCCCAAGAACAAAAGTAATATTTTTTACCATTATGCTCAATAGACGGAAAATCTTTCATCTTACCATTTATTTTTGCGTGGCAGTTGAAGCAGAAAGAATCAATAACTATGTTAAATCTGTCATAAAAAAATTGATTACTTTCCATTATGATGGCATATATACCGTTCCCTTTTCTTGGTTTAGCAAATTTCTTAATTGAGCTTTTTTCTTCCACTTTTTCTTTAGCTTCTGTTCGTGTCATGTCGTTACCGCATAGATAATATTCGTCTAGTAATACACCTTTGTACTTTTCCCACTCGCTATTATTTTTATGAAATTCTTCCTCATCTTCTTGTCTGTAATCAAAAATTCTAATCCACCAATATTTCATATCATTTCACCAACCTACTATATCCCCAAACTTTCGTTTTCCGTGTCAGCTTGCAGTAGTCGCAACACTCACACCGTTCAGGCTCAACCTCGCCATTCTTGACCGCTATCAGATGTGGCATATTTTCCTCAATTTCCTTTAACCTCATGTCAAGAAATGATTGCTCAATCTGGATAATGTTCATGTCAGAAACTTTTTCCTTTGTCACAACCGCAAGGTAGAATGGCAGATGTCCGTATCCATTTGCTTCTGCCACGGCTTGATATACCGCACCTTGCAGGTCATACCCCCAATAAGGGAGAGAATCGGTCTTTCTTACAACCTTTAGGTCAACAATGCACTTGCCCTTAATAAAGCTATCCATCTTGATTTTCCACGGCACACCGAACATTTCAGCGGTGAGAATCTTCTGCTTTTCCCCAGACAGGAATTTGTTAAAATAGCTGTTACTCTCAATCCGTCTTATGATTTCATCTGCCTGTCGAAACTCGGCTCTTAATCGCTTTGCATGTATTGTAAATACTTCTGGATGCTCCTGCTTGAATCGGTCAAGTGTACCCTCAATATAACTGTCAACATAACTACCTACCAATAAAGCCTTGGTAATCGGTTGTTTATACTCTCCACGCAGTTGAGCCATAGCAGAGGCTTCACAGCGGCAAAAGGATTTATACTGGCTAACAGACCAATAATCCTTGTTGGCTTCGGGGGTGTAGTAGTTTTCGTCTGATAATTCAAGTAGTGCCATGCTCTCCCTCCATTTCTGCCAGTTTCGATTCTGCTTCGGCTTTGGTAAGGAATACGGTTTTACCGATTTCTCTAAGATCAAAACAATGCGTTTCTTGTCCGTTTGTTCCGATTTTCCGTGTTCTGGCGTAAAACTGTGTGTCTGTGATAAATATTTCCCATATCTCATATACGTCAGATTTGACATAAACTCTATCTCCAACATGGCACGGAAACATCATTAACAGACCGTTTTCCTCGGCATTTTCATATTCTGCAAGCTTTTTTAATGCTTCATTTAGCAATCGACTACCCTCTTCCAGTTGACATTCATAGGAAATACTTGAATAATTGGCAACCGTACCTTTTAGATGTACAGTTCCCCTATGTGTTATTTCTGTCAATCGTTCCATCCAATCACTTCCCCTCGTCCGCTTTCTTTGCTTTCTTTGGCTTTTCCTCAATGTCGGCTAATGGATCATGGACTTCTGGCTTTTCTTCCTCCGGCAGACCGACTTCAAACCAGTCCTCACGCTTTGACATTCCATCTTTCAAAGAGTTGTAGATGTTATTCAGCGTAATCATATCCTGCTCCGAAAAAGCTTCTGCCTTGCAACCGATTCTCTTTTCAAGCATTTCCTTTGATACAGAAAATTTCTCTTGGAACATCTTCACACCGCCTCTGATACGGTCAATAAGAGGCTTGTCATTTCCGTTTGCAAGAGTTTTTTCACACTCCTGTACTGCACAGTCCACCACATCACCGGGGATAATACTTAAAATGCACGAACGGACACGCCTTGAAGCCTGATTCGCAATCATTTCATAAATATCCCTTGGGTCTGTCAACGGATAATCTCCATTTCTGGTAGAGCGGATGTGCTTCACGATAAACACCTTTGACTGTCTTGTGTTCGTTTCCAGATCCCACGCATATGCCATGACCTCACTCTCTGTAGCCGTGCTTGACATGATAGTGTAGCCAAAGTCAATGTTGCCCCAATTTTGAGCCAAACACTCTGCTAGACGGATAGACGGCCCCTTTACTTTTTGCCCCCCTCTCGGGTATTCATACATAGCCTGACTTGCCAATGTCTTACGCTGACAGGATGTTGTAATCCTGTTTACTGCTGCAATGTAATCCCTCGGAAATTTCTTTGCGACTACCATAGCCGCCTGTACTTCCTGTGCCTGTCTTGTCACAAGTGCGTCATGCCCTGCCGACATCTGCACCTGCGGCATTGTGTTCTGATTGTTTGTTACCATTAAAGCATCCATGATTCTATCTCCTTTCAAATAACTCCATCTGCTGACAATCCATGTTCAGCAGACGTTTTAACTGTTTCTGCCTGTCCTGTTCACGGTCAATCTGTTCCCGACAATCGTCACATAAGAAATTCCTTATGTCTGCCGGATCGCAGATTGCACCGCACCGATCACAGATCAGCATGGTCTTTCTTCCATTCTTCTTTCTCTTTTTCTTCCTGTTCCTTGATTTCTTGGATTTTCTTTTTGCACTCCCAAGAATCAATGACGGTCAGAATCTCTATCAATGTGGGCTGTTCACCAGACAGATAGAGTCTTTCTACCGTCTTTAGCTTTGTTTCCGCAACAACCAGTTCGTCATACCTGTCTAACGGCACTTGAATATACGGATTACCACATTCATCAAGTACAAAATTTGCTTTAAATGACTTATCTACCATACCTATCAATTCTCCTTTCCGTTCCTGTCTGACGGTTCACTATATATAGGTAGAAATCCGTCTCCCGAACCAAACTCCAGTTCTTTACTACCAACCCAGCGGCAGATACCGCCTGTTTCTGTTCTCTCGTCAGCTTCTTAGGTTGTTTCAATCTTCTTTTTCCTCCTTGAATCCAATAACCTGTCCGTTCTCCAACTGAACATACAAGCCTTTCTTCTCTGCCATGTCAATAGCGTCCTCGATTGTGATGTTTTCTAAATTCATTGTGTTTCTCCTTTCTTTTCATATAAAATACATTTTTTAATATCCATAATGGACAATCTGCATATCGTATTCTGTCCATTTTGACAAATCAAAACCTTGCAATAACCATAATAATGGTTTCAATCGCCTATAATCGTTATTTTTTTTCTGTTCTGTTAGCCAGTCAATGACAGTATGGAAATCAGTGCTTTTCAGATGATCACCATATCTATCCATATCAAATACAGTGTTCCCATCATCTGCAAACAACTTATAATCTATCTCTTTAGTAAAAACATCTTTAAATTGATAACCCATATCGCAAAGATCAAATGACGCAATAACTGATTCTGTGTCAAAAATTGGTCTTTTGCTTCTTGCGACAATAAAAATCTTACTGCAATATCCCATTTGCACACCTCCTACGTTAAATACTTCATAGCGTACCTCTTAACAATATCCTCAAAGATTGCTTTCAAAGTCGGCTTCTCTTGGATAATTGCTATCGCACTTGTTTCTTTCTTGATTGCCGTTTTCGTGTTCCCAGCTTTCTCCATGCGTGCTTTCTTATTCTCCTGCAATCTCTTTAAGCTACAATGTGCGGTTGTTTCCAACTCTGCATACATCTGACTGTAAATGTTCTGATATGGAACATTGCACTCCGAAGCAATCGCCCTCACTCTGGTATTGATTTCCTGTCTCCAGTCACCGATAGGCTCTACCATGATTTCTTTCATGGTTGTCATGGTTTGCTTGACTTCCTTGATTTCCTCTGCCTGTCGTTTCTGCTCTATCTCCTGTCTTGCCTGTGTTTCTACCATTGACATGAGCATCTGCATCTGTGGTGACAGTTCGGAACGGTTGATTACCAATTCCTTTGTCTTTTCTTCTAATGTTGTAAAATACTCTCTCGCCTGTTCTGCTCTCTCTCCATTCCCTTTCATGGAAAGTTTTTTGGCAAAGTGGGCGGTCAGTTTGTAGTCTGTAGAAGCCTGTCCACCGCATTCTTCATTGATGAAGAATGGGAAATAGTCTTGATTATCCTCGGCAAACTCATTGTTTACAATGTTGCTCCTGCACCACCGTGAATAGTTCTTTGGGTCAAGCTCTAAAAACTCATAGAGCTTCTTTGCGGTTGTCATCCCCTTATCGTCCACGCCCAAAGCTATCTCTATTGGTGTTTTCTTCTCCGATAACGTAATCTCGCCTATTTTAATCACCCTCTTTCTGTGGTATACTCTCCTTATGCTTCTTTGCTGATTCCATGTTGTTTTCTCTTTCTATAGCCATTCCCTCCGCAATACCAAGAACATACTTTTGGTTTTCTCTTGATAGTCTGGAAAGTGTGTCTGACATTTCTGTTAGAAGCTCTTTGTCCTTTTCACTCATGGATACCCCTCCTTTCGTTGCCTTAGCTTGACTATGTGAGTATTATATATCTCTTTGTGAGTTTTGTCAACAAAAAAATATTGACTATGTGAGTTTTATGTGATATATTATTAGAAAGAAGGGGGGTGAACGATATGAAAGACAGAATAAGGCAAGTTAGAAAGGCAAACAAAATGACACAGGAAGTCTTTGGGACAGAGATAGGAGTAAAGGGGAACACTATCACTAATTACGAAAAAGGACTAAGAACTCCATCGGATGCCGTGATACTTTCTATATGCAGACGCTTTTCGATAAATAAGGATTGGCTTCTCACAGGAGAAGGTGAAATGCACTCAAAACTCACAAAAAATGAGGAAATATCAGCTTTTCTTAACGAAGTCATGGAATTGCCTGACGATGATATAAAGAAAAGATTCATCGGTGTTTTGTCTAAACTTAGTAGTGACGATTGGAAAACCTTATCTTCAATCGCTGATAAAATAAGCAAGGGGGACTAATCAGTCCCCCTTTTTATTTATATTCTTAATAAATCGAAAGATTTGTTGAAGTGTCCACAAACTCTCGATTTTCCACACCATTTCGACAATTTTATCCCGATAAACCTCTTTTTCATCCATTTTCACACCCTCTCCTTTTCCTGTATTTTCTTAAAATACTCTTTGACCACCGCATAAATGTCAATTAATGCGTGAAGATCGCTGATTTTATCGGTCATTTCCCTTATTTTCAATTTATACCATTCCCGTTCTTTCATTCGACATAAACCCTCTTTTTAAATTTATAAAATTATGCTACTATAATCATGTAAAGGGGCAGTATTGCGGCGTACTGCCCCAAAGCCAGAACTTGTTGCCCCGATCACGGGAACAAATACATTTTATGGCAAATTTAAGGAAGGGAGTGGTGTTATAATGCCGTAATTCCAATTATAATATGATTTTGAGGGGGGATTGTATTATGACCGACACCATAAGACGCTTGCAGATGCTTGTAAATCAAGAAATTGTGAATAAAGGCTACACAATCAAGGCGTTTGCAGTAACTTGTGAAGTCTCCTACGAGGAAATGAGAAAAATATGTAACGGTCAGATTGTAGACATCAGAATGTCTACACTTGAAAAAATATGCAGTCAGTCTGATTTTGATATTCAAGAAATCATTTCTAAAGATGGAGAAAGTATATTAAAACACAATATAAGGATGATGATGGATGGAGATGTTTACTCTGTTTCGTTTAAAAAAATGGGATAAAACAAAAAGAGCCTGCAATCTTTTTATTTGCAGGCTCTAAATTATTATTTATTCTGTTTCGTTTACCCAGTATGAATATGCGTATGTGACACTACCACTATTTCCAGTTATATTCTCCGTAAGAACCCTAAATCCGTTTTCTATCGGTGTTACGCCTTTTACGTATGCACCAACAATTTCAGTTTCGACAACAGAAATTGTAATCGGCCTATCGTATGATATTTCGCTTATCTCCAAATCAAAATAATTAGGAAATGGCGGAGCAGATGATTGTGCAACATATTCTAAAGTTATTTTTCCGAATTGCTGCCTATAACCACCCAAAATGAGGTCATGTGCTATTTCTGCATCATACCTAGATTGTATTTTATATGCGCTTACTATTCCTCTCGTACCGCCTACATAAATATTCGGTCCAACATGTATAAATTCCCTTCCGTCAATTTCTTTTGATATAATATAATAAGGGGTTGAGCCGTCATCATCATGACCAAAATGTATCCCTGGGACATTAATTATTTCTGAAAAGTCTAATTCGTTCCAAAATTCCTGTACAGTTCCTTGTGTTGTCTCGCTGACATATTCTCTTTCGTAATGGTTATAATTAACGCTTGAAGAACCCTCATGGTGTTTGTTGTCCAATTCAGAATAATAATTGTTTTTAAAATCAATACCGTTTTCCTGTACGGAAGTGGATCTTTCTATTGTTTCATAATCTCGATTTGTTAAATAACTGTATCCTCTTGTAGACATTCCGTCATTCGTGTTAATTTTTACTTCTTTGAATATTATTCCATTCAATGTTCCGAAAATCGAACCGGAAGTTTTAATCCATTCGCCATCATCTTTCACCCAAACAACGGTACTTTTTTGCGAAGTATTTAGTTGAAGCCATATATTTCCATCTTCACCAACTGTGTTCATGGGTTCACTTTCTGAAATAAAGTCTGGCTCTCTGATTTCTCCGCCATAACTCACAACAACATTACCATCGTTTATAGGTGATTTAAAATATATAACACTTTCACCAGTAGGAGAATCTATATTAAATCCTCCGCCTGTAATCGCGAGTGCAGATGCCGTTACTTCCCCTTTTTCAGTTACGTTAAAATTGTCGGATGTAATTTTCATGTTGTGTGCAGTCAAATCTAAATTCCATGCCTCCATGTTAATATTATCTGCTTTCACATTAAAAGCTGTACCATCCTCTGGGTCTGTTGTTAATTCGCATAAAGCCATATTTCCGTCATCGTCCACTTTCATAACGATTTGACCATCATATACACCAAACTGTGTTTCTACTTTTGTCTCAAAGTTAGTCATTTGCGCCGTTAAACCATCAGAACCGTAAAAAAATTTAAACTCCGTTCCTGCCGTCCTGTATGTTTCGTCCACTAACGTTATTTCGTTCTTTCGTTCTTGAACCCCTTTAGCCTCATATGTATCTACGAGAGATGCCACCCCGGCCATTGTGCGACTAAATATATATGATCTTACAATATTTTCCTCCGTGTCATCACTTTCAAAATCCTTTTTTATCACAAAAGCATCGCCAACTTCTTTATATGGCAATCCGTCCACCGATGCCGTCATTGGTCTATAAGAAATGTTTTTTATGCGATTAAAAATATTATTTGCAATATCAACGATCGGAATATTGTACCGTTCAAAAGTCACTTTATCTTCCTCGTCTTTATGCAAGATCATTATATTTGCAACGATAAAATCAAATGATTCGTCACTTTCCGATACGGCATAAAAATAATATTTTCCCGTTATAGGAAAAATGAAGTGTTTATATTCTCCACCACTTATTGAAATTGTTTTTAAATCATTTTCAAAGCCAATTTTTATTTTTTTGCTTTCACCCTTCAACCCATCCAATGTTACATCCAACGAAAGTACATAATTACCATCTGTGTATTTTGTATATGTATTTAATGATTCATTGTGAAAATCCGCAAGAGCAGTTCCACTTCCTCCCAATCCTCCCGACATATCCTTTTTTGTCGTTACATGTACGCCAAAATTCTCATTGTCGATATAATGTGTTCCGTTATTAATATACATCCATGTCAATACGGAATAATCACAAAGATTTTTTCGATTAGCTTTTGCATTAAATAAAAAAACATTCCCGTTCATAATATATGGATTTGAATCATCATATCCAACAGTGATTCCTACATCCTCGCTTGAATTTCCTTTTATTGTAATGCAAGATACTTTATTTGATATATGCTCTTCATACTTTAAGCTTCTATAATCATCACATGTTGTTTTGTAGCTTTTTTCTCGGCTTTCCTTATATGTAAAAAGTCCGGGAGAATCATCTTTATCTATTCTGGCATAACTTGCATCCATTTCACCATCACATATCGTTCCATTCTCACCAACAAGTTCCGGGCAATTTGCAAAAACCGTTGTACTGTCTTTTTCCAAATAGTTAAGCGTGTCATTGTTTGCATATATGGTTTCCAAATTTTCACAGTCTAAAAATGCTTCCTTGGCACTTATCACATCTGATAATTCAACGCCAGATAAGTCAATGACTTTCATTCCCATTTTTTCAAACGCATTGTCTAAACAGGTTATATTGGTCAAATTTGATCCGGTTAATACTAATGTTTTTAAATTTTCACAAAACGGAAAAATAAAAGAAAGTCGATCAAATTCAGACAAATCCAACATTGATATATCTAACCGTATTAAATTTTGCGCGGTCCAAGGTCTTGTTATTCCCTTTTCCCATTTCGTTGTTTGCGTTTTCCGTATTTTTATTCTTTCCGCATCAGAAATAAACGTAAATGTCCCATCATCGCTGTAATTATAATATGCCTTCTTCCCACCTGCATTAGCAAACATTATTTTTTTAGGGTAATCATCCGGCAAATCAGAACATTCTATGAACTTCACTGTATTTGCATATCCAGAAAGCACGCCAAACACTTGAGCGTCATATATTACAGCGTCATCTGTTTCATCATCTAAGGGATTTAAAAAAACAATTTCAAATCGTCCGTCCCGGTTCATTTTACCAAAACCGCCATTGATCGAACATAGCATTTTTAATAGATCAATTCCTATTATGTTTCCTCCATCAACCGTTTTTTCGCAAATATAGTCATCATTTTTTAAATTTTGTTCAACATAAGGTATACCCAAATAATCCAATAAACTTTCTCTCGTTTCTTTTACTGTATGCCCTAAAGAATATCCATTTGCATTATTTTTAAAAAATGTATTATACCAATCAGATACATCAACTGTAGCAAGACTTAATTTATCGTAAGCTGTTATCTTTTTATAGTCCTTATTGTCAACCATTTGCGCTGTTGTATTCACAAATGTTCCCATCGGAAGATTTTCTAATTCAACAATATTTTCCGCATCTGTAACCTCAATATGTGCTGTAAATTCTTGCCCTGAAATCTGATTGGCTATGATTTCCGACACTTCAAACTCGATGGATGATGCGATACAACCGCCTAGTGTCAGCTCGTTTGTGTCCATGATACTTTCCTTGACCGTCACTGCCTGGTCGTTGATGGTTTCGTTTGTGATAGTCAAGTCAATGTCTGAAAATGTAAAAATATACCCCGGGAAATGCCCCGTTTCCTTAAACATAGCTTTTTGTTCGTCTGTCAGATTTAGCATAACACCACCGCCTTTCTTAGTATTCAATCAGTTCAATCGTAGTCGGAAGATAAATAGGCTCTCCCTTGTATGTGCCAGAAAACTGGAAATTCGTGTCCGGGATATAAAAATATCCATGAGAGTAGTCCGCTTTCCATGTATCCCAATACCTTATTCTGACTTTCCTCTCTGGCTCTCCCTCGCAACCGTACAGTCCAAAGCAAGTACGGATATATCCGAGTAATACTTGTAATTCCGATTCCGTGATATACCGCACGGTAAAGGAAATCCCAGATGCCGTATGCTTTAATACGTGACGTTTCAGCTTTCCATTTGCATTTCTGTATGAATCCAAGTCCTGCGCCCTCTGTGGGGTTATCGTGATTCCCTCTGGTATAATGTATTGGTCTATCTTTGTATATCCGTATTCTCCATCCGCACCGCCTGTATGGCTTGTGGCAATGCTAAGTAGACCTTTGCTTTTTGAGTAGTTACTTACCATCCCGACACCCCCCTCATAATTTTAGACAACAAAAAAGACGGTATCTTTTAACCGCCTTAATTTTTTGCATAAAAATAGGGCATATCCGAGTGGATATACCCTTTTGTGTTTCTATTTATTTTAATTTATTTTAATTCATTTTAATTCATTTTAATTCATTGTAATTCATTTTAATTCATTGTAATTTCTTCTGCTATTATTATGCTGCATTTATAAGTTTTCCCTTTTACTTTTGCCTTAACAATAGAAACGCCTGTTTTTACCGCTTTTATTTTTACTGTTTTCTTATTCTTTTTGATTATTTTCAGATTCTTATTAGAAACTGACCACTTCACTTTTTTGTTAATTCCTTTTATGTCTACAGTAAATGTGTCTCCTACTTCTTGAAATGCCGACATTGGCGATATATAAATTTCTGCATTTGCACTTTTTGGCATAATAGTAAAAGCAACACAAACTACAAGTAAAAATGATATAATTTTTTTCATTGCTATTCCCTCTATTTTACAATCACTCTGACATCTTTATCTAATCCGCTTATAAGTGATATTGTGATTGTCACCTTTCCTTTTTTCTTTGCCTTTATTTTACCTTTTTTCGTCACCGTTGCTATTTTCTTATTTTGTGAATAGCACGTTTTTAATTTATCACCATTTGCCATCTTTTTAATTTTTATTTTGGCAGTTTTACCTCTTTTAACAACAATCTTATTACTTTTTAACTTCACAAATGCTTCTAATTTATCAATTTCAAAACTAATCGTGTTTCCACAAACTTTACAAGTCTGTGTTTCTGTTCCTGTTTTTAATACAGTTGGTTCTTCGGTAACTACTTTTTCTCCGTAATCGTGATGTCCGATAGCAGGAACAATATCACCGTTATAAGTTTTTTTATCGCATATATCACATTTGTATTCTGTGTACCCTTCTTTCGTACAAGATGCTGGGATTGTTTTTACCGCAACATAATGATGGGGAATAATTTGTAAAGTTTCTGTTTTAGTTCCATTGCACATAGAACATTTATATTTTATCTCTCCTTTTTTAATACAAGTAGCTTCTGTTCTCGAAACTTCTTTATAATCATGATTTATAATTTTTGTTTCGTTATCTTTCTTTGTCGAACTGCACCGACTGCATTTGTACTCCGTATATCCTTTTGATTTACAAGTTGGAGATACAACTTTTTTTACTTGATAGTCATGTCCTAATTTTTTTATTGTCTCTTTATATGTATCACTACAATTTTTACACTTATAATTTATATAGCCATCAGAAGTGCAAGTTGCATCACTTTTCATCCACACTTCATATTCATGTTCTGTTTCCCCTTTTTTTGTTTCACCGCAATTTTCACATGTATATGTAATCGTGCATTTTTCTTTCTTTCCGTTATCCCATTGATGCGATTTATATATTGTATATTCCACCGCCCCTTTACTAATATCATTAACATATACACTAACCGCTTTTTGCCCTGTTGTCGTAAATGTCAGAGTATAATATTTTGTATATGATGATAGACCACCAAGTTGAATAGATGTGTAACTCGAATACTCATACTTAAATCCAGAATCATCGTCACATTTTAATGTAATTGTGTCAGATTCCTTACATGATATCCCTAATGATATTTTCCCATCCATACATCCTTTTTTTATTTCCGCCGCATAACTCCGTATCTGTACTGACGTTACTAAAATACAAATGATAAGCATAGTTGGCAGTATTTTCTTTTTCATATAAAACCTCCTTTAATCCACGTTTATAGTAGTATAATAATATTACTACAAACATGGATTGAGGTCAAGCATATAATGGTCTGCCAGTCCTATTCTTGTAATCCCTGTTTGCGTCTGTTGTGATTCTGACAATATCTCCCTCATTCACACCCTCTACATAAAGCGGAGTGCCTGTGTTTGAGTTGTTCAACTTATTGATGGACGCTACAAGATGTGTCAGTACAGGGTTCATGGTATTAAATACTGCGTCTGATACACCAGCAGACACTGATTTGATGATTTGGTCATTATTTACTACTGTCGCTCTATTCCCTTGTCTACCAATCAATTCAGCACGACCATTTTCATTAGCATAAAACAATTCTCTTGATCGCGGATAACCACCGCTTTCGTACCCTGTTATTTTAGGTATCGTTGCAAGTTTTATCTCTCCTGCTTTTATTACTGTCTTTCCGCCAATCTTAAAATCTTTCCATTTAATATCTAAAATGTCATTTATTTTATCTATTATTTTATTTACGGTATCTACAACAGGTTTTAACCACTCTTTTATCTTATCTTTTGCAATTCCGGCAAATTTTATTGTAGGAAGCTTTACATTATTATTCCACCATTGTTTAGCACTCTCCCATTTTTCTTTTATTGCCGATTTTATGCTGTCAATAGATGGTATTTTTATTTTGGGTAATTTATCAACAACGTGGTCGTTCCACCACTGTTTAGCCGCATCCCATTTTTCTTTTATATTTTCTTTAATATCACCTATCTTCATTTTCAAATTAAGTGCTTTATCAGACCACCATGCCTTTACATCTTCCCACCATAGCTTAAATGCTTCTTTCCATTCTCCTATTCCTGTCTTTATTGTAAGTCCTTTATCTTTCCACCATGCCTTTACATCTTCCCACCATAAATTAAATCCCTCTTTCCATTCTCCTATACTGGTTGATATAGAAAGTGCTTTATCAGACCACCACGGCTCTACGTCATTTACCCACCAATCAGCAATGCCTTGTTTCCATTCGTCTAAATCGTAATCAAACAAATCGCTAAATTTCCAATCGAATTGATATTCTTTCATATCATCGGAAACAAGTGCGTCACCGATTTTCTTTCCTAATTGAAATCCAGCCGCCGTTGCCACTATAGCCGCCGCAAGAGAAGTGAATATCGTTGCAGCTATTTGTCCAGCCGTAGCTTCTCCTAATGCGGTGATACTCCCTTTCATAAGCCCCGGGACAGCTGAAAATGATGAACCGATAGCGGAAGCCATTCCGCCAGCTACACCAGACCATGTTGCTTCTACTCCTAATTTTGCTGCAAGCTTTTCAACAATCTTGTTTGATATTGTTTGTAGCGCCTCTTTCGCTTTTGAGGTTAATGCTTTTGCACCATTAACCACATTTTCCACCAAAGTCTTTACACCCTCGACAAGTTTATTGTTTCCGTCTGCATCTAATATCGCCTCTTTCAACTTTCCTTTTACTTTAGTAGAAATTGCACTAAATGCCTTTTTATGTAATTTAGTCCCTTTTAAAAGTAAAAACAATCCTGCAAATGCGGTTTCTAATGGTGCAACTTTTGCAATCCCTTTAATCGCTTTAGCAAGTGCAGACACAATCGTCCCTGCCAGACTTGCAAGGTCTAAAGCTATTTCTCCAAAATTGATACCAGAGATAAAATCTCCTATATCCTGCCCTATCTCGTTCCAGTCTATATCTTTTATGAGTTTTTTAATTCCATCAATCAAGGATGTTGCAAGCGTACCTAACTTCGTTCCTATATCTTTCCAATCTATGTTTGAAACAAATCCGTTGATACTGTTGGCAATATCTTCCCACGGCACGCCCTCAACTACGTCTATTCCAAATTGCAACAATGCTGACGCAAAATCACTAAAACTTTTCCCTAATTCTTCAAAGTTTATGTTATCAAGTATATCCTTAAATGCTTTTCCTATGTCTGCACCGTCAAGTCCCTCTATAAGCATTGTTAAAGAAGTCAGAATACCTTTTGACGCTTCAAAAATAGTCTTTCCTATCTTCTCCCAACCATTCAATCCAGTTTTTTTATCGACTTCATTCATTTCATCAAGCCAATTTTGCACACCGAAAAGAAGCTGTTTCCCCAGCTTTTCCCATCCCTTATCTTTGGTAAATTCGTCTACAAGTCCAAAAACGAGGTCTATTCCTGCTCTAAGAGCCGCACCAAACGCTCTGAACATTTCAGCGATAGCACTTGTTTCTAAAAATCCTTTTAATGCTTTTGAAAACTGTCTGCCTAATTTGTCCCAATCGACTTTTTTAAGGAATAGTGTTACGGATTGTGCTATACTCTTTAACGCATTTCCGATTACTTTTCCAAGTTTTTCCCATTTTAACTTGTTTACCAACTCATTAAATGCTGTCGCAAGTATCTTGGCAACTTTCTTCATTCCGCTGTCAATCTTAGGCCATGCCTTATCAATAGCGTCAATGGCAGTATTCAATCCGTCTGCGATAGCACCGCCTATCTTCGTTCCATCCCCTGTTTCCCATGCTTCTTTTGCAAGGGCTTTGATTTTTTCCTTTAATTTCTCTGCGTCATTCTGCATATTCTTGAAATGCTTATTCCAGTATTTTTCATAGTCCGCAAGAGATTTAAGGAGTGCGTCATTCAAAAGTCCAGATACGTCACCGCCGCCACCGCCACTTGTGCTTGTGGATGGGGTTTTCCCACCGTCATTTTTTGTCGTGGTTAGATTATTCAGCTTGTCAAATCCCTGTAACTGCTTGTTGATTTTTTTCTGTGCCTTGTCTGCTTTTTCGATATTCTTCGTGGTATCTTGCACGGCAGAATCCATGTCGCCCCAACTATCCGCACCGCTTGTGTCTAATTCGGGAGTTTTGATTTTTGTATCGTTGAACTTGATTCCTGCCAGTTTTCCGATATAAGACAAACCATCATTGATGGCAAGCACCATTGCGTTGAGGTATGGCAGAACGGCTTCAACGGCAGGCTTTAGCAATCGTCCGATTAAGATAGCCGTATTCTTTAATCCTGCCTGTAACATTCTATATTGGTTTGCAAGCTGATTGATGGTGTCGCTCTGATCTCCCCATGCCACTTTAGACTGCTGCACAATGGCAATCTCACGCAAATAAGTTTTTTCCGCTTGCGTCATGGTGGCAACTTTCTTGTCAACGCCTAATTTATATGCGTACTCCTGCAAGGTAGCCTGTGTGATGTCTATACCATATTTCTTGACCGCCATAGCCATTCCAGATAATCCAGAAGTAAAATTCTGCATTACCTGTTCAATCGGCATATTTGTAAGTGAGGACATATCTCCTGCAAGCCTAGCCATGGCTTTGGCGCTTGTCAGAGACGCTTCTCCCATCATGCCCACAGAGTTTGTCATCTGCCCTATCTGTGCTTCATACTGCGTCATCTGTGTAATGTCCATCCCAAGGCTTTTGCCCCCGGACATTGACAGTTCACCGCTTTTATCTATGTCAAATCCTGTCAGCTTGCTATTTAATGACTTTAATCTCTGCTCAAAACTGTCAGCGTATGATTGTGCGTCATCATAGCCATACTGCTTGAATTGATTCTTTGATTCATCTGCAATCTTCGTGAACGCAACATCAAAATAGTTATATCCCTCGATATAATCTGACGCTGATTCTATAGAGCCTAATAAGGTCTTTCCGACACCCTTCAAGGCTTGAAAACCGATAAATAATTTCGTTAGTTTTCCTGCTAGATTGTCCACGGACTGCCCCATGCTTTTGACACCGCCGATACCGCTTGCAAAACTGGAAGCAAATGCCTTTATCCTGCTTGCGGCAGAGGATGCCATTGCGGATAGTTTGGCAAATGGAGCGGACAGGGAAACTTTCTTCTGTTCGTCATCTACCTTAATCAATCCGTTTCTATATTCGTTTAATTCCTTTTCAGCCTTATTTAAGTCCTGATACGTTTTATCAAAATCTGCATCGCCAAAATTAAGCCCTTGTTTTGACAAATCTTTCAGCTTATTCTTTAATTCGGCAACTTTATTCCCGAGTGAATCTGTTTTCTGAATGTCCTCATCAACGCCTGTTGACGGTATCTTTAACTGGTCTTTATATCCTTTTACCTCAACCTTTGTACGGACAATTTCACTTGCTAATGCTTTCCATTGCTCCGTACCTACGGGAGTTGAAGCAATTTCCTTTTCCATCAGCTTTATTTCTTCTACCATATCATTGATGGTATTTCCTAAAGATGACTGGATTTCCTGCGTAGGAACGTCAACATTTATTTGATAATGCTCACTCAAAAAGCCTTTAACAAAGGACTGGTATTCTTCAAAACTGCTTTTATCATAATAAGGCTTTATGTTCAGATTGCTTATTTTACGCAATCCCTCACTCGCTTCATTGATTGATGATGTATCAATGCCTTTAGTCATTTCCTGCGTCTTTTTCTTCACATCATCAGCCGCCTTTGAAGCCTCTTTCATTCCTTTGGACATATTTGCCCCAGCGGTCTTTGTGGCATTTCCCATGTTTGAAATCTGTGAGTTAATGCCGTTCATGGACTTTTGGAGATTACCAAAGACATTAGAAAGTTTGGAAACGTCAATCTTATTCAATGCGCTCGCAATGCCGCCGATTTTATCAATCATTGCGTCAAGTGACTTTGCGGCTTTATCCGCTTCTGTTTTAACTTGGACTTCTAAAGTATCTTCTACCGCCATGACGTTTCACATCCTCTCTAACGAAAATAAAAAAGACCTGTCAAGGTCTATCAGTTCTTCTCTTGTAAATACACGATTTCCTTAAATTGCTCTATTCTGTATTTACAGTCTTTATATATATCTTTGTAATGCACTTCCATAGACATATCATCACGGATAACCCTTAAAATAATGCTTTCTACAAGAGTTAGTGTATTTAACTCTGTTATGCTTAAATCATCACGTTTTCCGTCTATGACACTTTTTGCCAGTTTTGTATATGTCATGTAGAGTTTATCTGAATGGGTACTTCCTTGTTCTTTCGCATATTCCACAAGTAATTTTATTACATCTGTTTCTTTTAAGCGGTTTTCTTTGTTCTCATTTCTCGTTTCAATGTAAAGTTGAGAATGATGTTCCCTTATGTATTCTTTCATTGCGAAAAATTGCCTTACAAGTTCTGCCTTGAATTTCACGACAATTTTTGAATTTCTAAGCAACGTCATAAGGAAAGTTGCCTGTTCTTCATTAAGCACATAAACCTTTTCTTTTTGACCGCTCGGCAAAGGTTCTATTTTAAATCGAACCTTTCCAGTAAATTCACTTTCATACTTTTGGATTATTGCGGTTATGGAATGATGTTTATTGTTTGTTCCCTCTGCAATAATCTTACTGGTTGTAAAGATTTCGTCACCTTTTGTTTTAACTAATTCATACATAATAATCCACCTTTCATTCTGCTACTATCTTTCGATAGGCTGTGTAAATTACTGTTATGCAAAAAGCGACTACACAGAATCGCATAGCCGCTTTATTACCAATATTTAATTTTCTTATCCCTCTAAAATCAAAATAGAGCCATTTTAAGGCTCTTTTATTTCTTCTTGGTATTCTTTTCCGCTACCGCTTTATTGTGGTTCAGAATCGCCTGTACGATTGCATGAGCAACATCATCTTTGTGTGCGTTATAAAGTTTGGAATCGTCCTTATCGTCCACGAAACAGACCTCAACAAGTATCGCCTGTTCGTTTGTCCTGTTGAGGAAGTACAGATTATCTCTGACTTTCACTCCACGGTTTGTAAATCCAATGTTTTCTAGCTGATTACAGATTCTTTTTGCCACATCGTATTTATCATTCGCTTTTGCTGTCAGATAGACCTCTGAACCTGTTGTCTTTCCGTTTCCTTTCTTGTCTCCTGCCCCGGAATTAAAGTGGATGGAGATATTCAAATCCACATCTTTGTGCGAATTGCACTTTGCACATATCTTCTGCAAAACGTCCGTCTGACTTTTTCCGTCATTACAAGTCGTATCGTATGCCTTAATTTTATGCTTCTTCAACAGTTCGATCACTTTCTTTGTTATGATTCTGTCCTCTTTTGATTCATCTAATATCCCTGTCGCACCGCACGCAATCTTACCAGACGGATTATGTCCACCATGCACGGTGACAACATCTATTTTTTTTAATGCCATTTATAATCATCTCCTTACTTTGGGCTTTCGGGAAGCCCCTGTGCTTGCAAATCTGACGCATGACACATCATTTTTACGATTGCAAGGTCAATTTCTTCATCTATGCTTAATTTTGATTTGTTTTCAGATTTCATGTCTATGTGGGTGTTCGGTTCTTTTAGATACTTTGATTTTGCCTTATTTCCTGCAATGATATGTTCTATCGCTACCGTTAATGCAGAAATCATGTATGTACCGCATATTTCCCACGCAAGAATATCCCTCTCCTGCACTTCCAGTTGGTGTGCATCATCATACGGTTGCAAGTCTGCCGGACAAGACCAATCTATATCCTCAATCGAAAATCCATATCCTTTAGTCACCATCAGCCAATGCGGTCTGATTTCCTTTTCGTATGTCTCCCATGTCAGTTCTCTGGGGGATTCATCGGGAATGTCTCCAGATTCGGAGTTGATGTCTCCTGTGTCTCCGTCTGGTTCTGTTCCTGTTTGAACATTCTCGATAAAAAACCTTCGTTCATCATTTCATTTACCAACTTTTCAAATAAGTCCATCGGACTTTCCTCTGTGTCTGTCATGTAATCATCTACCATGTCACAGACCTTATCCAACGGTTTTTCTTTATCTTCCTCTGTCTTATAGTTGTAACCAAACTCTTTTTTGTGGTATTTCTGCAATCCGACAAGAAGTAATTCCGGGATAAGCAACATCAACTCCTCAATATCTTCTACGGACTGGTTGTCTCCTGATATTCTCGCAATCCTTGACATGATATGACTTTTTAATGTCGGAAGATATGCGTACTGGATCTTATACTCTTTATTCCCCATGGTGAGTTTTAACATAACGATATTCCTCCTTTATACAAGAAAATACCCGGTACTATGACCGGGTATCGTGTTGGTTTCGCTATTTTTATGCTTCTGCAACTGTGAATGATGTCGGATAACCGTATGCGTCCGTAGCTGCTACCGCAATCGTGTAATCATCCGTGATAAGAAGCGGTGTGGTACTCTCTGCAACGGTGATTGTCGCTGTCAAGTGTCCTTCTGTCGCTTCGTTCGGTGCAATCGTAGCTGTTCCTTTGAAAGCGTACTTTGCTTTCTCACCTTTTCCTTCCCGACCATAAGCCATGATAATGTCAAGGTCTTTTCCTTTAAGTGCATTGATTTCATCGAATGTATCTTTAAGGAATGTAACCTCAAATTCAAGGGAAGCTGCTGAACGTCTGCCTTCAACCTGTACCTCGGATTCATCTTCCAAAGTTGACACATCTTCCATGTTCTGGTCGCCAATCGGAGACGGTACGGAAGTTGGTCTACCCATAGGCTTAAATGTCCCTGCCCAGTACGGACTAGCATCTGTTGCCAGCTTTTCACGATACAACACTCTGGTTTTTAATCCGACTGTAGCTGAATTTTCCTGTGCCATTTTTCCTACCTCCTTATAAAAATGCAAAAAAATAAGAGCCTAAAAGCTCTTTTGGTTTTCATGTTCTGTTTTTTATATACCATGCTCGCCCATCGTGATTGTGTATCTCGCAATCGCCCTATGTACTCCGTTTTCGCTTTCGTAAACAGGGATTTGCTGACAGGTGAACTGATATTTTTTCATAATCCGCAAGACTTCATCTGCCACGTTCCGCACCCTTTGTTGGGATTGGTTGTCGTAGCAATCTATCTGAAACGTGAATGAAGCAAGAGTAATCGTGTACCGCTCTAAATCGGTCGGTATCTCATAAGGGATTATCTGCTTGATAAAAACAAATGGGAATATCGACTTTTTATTATTGCTATCTACAACAGAGAAGTTTGCGTCTGTCATATTGTATTTGGTTTTCAAATCAGCGGAAAACTCATCAGTAATCTTCGTGAATACCCTCGATTGTACTTTGCTCGTCCACATAAGACACCTCGCTTTCCTCTGCTTCTCTGAAATCCTCAATCGATATTGCCCTTACTGTCGGATAACGCACCTTGTATAAGGCTTTATATCCGCAATGAGGGCATTTATGCTCATACTTCGTCAGCCCATCCTTGATGTAGACCGCATTGGTGGATTTCATAAATCCATTACCGCAACGGTCACATTTCATCTGGACTTGCAGAAGCCTCGTTCTGGCAACAACTTCCATTTAATCACCACTTATTTGAATATTTCTTTTGCTATCTTCTCTACGGATAAAAGCATTTCCTTGTGTGCTTCATACATTGGCATAGTCGCTTTGATACCGTGCGTTGTAATCCATTCCTGCGTTTCTTCGTTCCAGTAAACCCATGAGTCTTGCATTGCATGTATTTGACCAGGAAACGTCCCTACACCATACCCCATTTCTTCTGATTTGGGATTCGGAGTTGTATTGTAATGTATTCCTGCACCAAACTCTACCGCCAGTATCGTGCTAAAGTCAGCATATTCATCCGACTTCTGCACCTCACCTTTTGCAATCAGCACCGCTTCTAGTCCGTCACAATCTACTCTGACATGGATATAATGACCTATCGGGGATTCTGACACTTTGGCTTCTGCGACTTGCAAGCCTTTTTCTGCAAGCCGTTTTGTGAACAACTCGCACTTCTTAACAAGTCCATCACGATACTTCTCAACGTCTTTCTTTAGCTTCTGCATTGACTTAACGGACAAATTTGCAGTCAGAACTGTTTTACCCATGGTTCTTCACCCTCTTTTGCAAGGCAAATTTGTCAACATTCTTGGATGGAGCGACTTTCACCACGGTGTAATCAGCAGTTTTTTCATCAGCCGTTCCATCTTCATTGACAGTCGGCTTTTTCTCCCAAATCAGGCTTGTTTCATCAATCGGTATCCTGCCTTTTGACAGGACAAGTTTTGCTGAATAGTCTGACAGGTTCAAGCCAAACTCCACCGCCTCGGATTCACCGCCGGATAATGCTATATTTCCATAGAACATGACCGGGGCAGTATATCCCGGTTTTGTTTCGCCTGTCTTTAGCACCGTGCCGTCATCGTCTATCTCCGTGACAGGGACTTCATCTGAATAGAGTGCATACCAAAGTCTGGTCTTATTCTTCTGGAGCATCCTCACTCAAACCACCGTCCTTGTCTGCTTTGTCTTTCAAGGCTTCAATCGCATGGACAAACGCTTTCGGCATCGGTATTCCCATCAGAGAAGCATTCTCGATGATTGAAACAGCCTCATTTGCGATAAAAGCCACGATCACGCTATCACGGATGAAATTTGAGCCTAAAACTAAATCCAACCGGCAGGCAACTAAAACGATCAGAAGCATGACACCTTTCCGACACAATCCCTTAAATCCGGCTCTGCTTTCTAAAGCACCATTCTCTGTTTTTTTACTCTCGTTAAATACTGCCGCAACGATAAAGCCTGTCAGATAGTCGATTCCCATAAATATGACTAAAGTTGTCAACGATGAACTCCAGCCCCCGAATGCGGTTGAAATCGCACCTCCGATAATGCCGATTGCCGCATAAATTATATTTGATTTCATAAGCATTACCACCTTTTTTATTTATATCCGCCGCCCACCACCGCCAATGCGAATACTCCCTGCAACAATCAGACCGCCATGGGATTCAGTCCGTCTGCCACGCACTTACTACTTTAATTTCTTGCCAAAGGGATGATTCCGACAAAGTTTTTATTCCTGTCCGTATAGCTTCTTGAAGTTCCATTCTCCCCATGTGATTCCTGTCCTTCTGCTCCTACAAGGTTATAGTCATATAAAGCAAGATTCCTCGCATTGGAGTAATACGATTCCATATCACTCTCAATCTGACTTTCCGTATAGTAGGACGGATATTTCCTTGCCAATCTGATTTCCCTTAATGCTCCTGTTATTTTGGACAGAAGGATGGCTTCATTGAAGTTTTCATCTGTAACCGACAACTCGGCTTTCAAATCCTCAAACAATTCATCTTCCATACTGTCCACCTGCTTTCTTACAGACCATAATGCTCAATCAGCAACTTTTTTAATTCTGTTCCCGGCTTCTCAAAGGCATCTTCAATCCCTACCTCTGTAGCAAGGTTTTTCAACTCTGCCGTACTAAGGTGCATGATTTCGCTCTTTGTATACGTCTTTGGATCAAAAGGAAGTGGTTCTCTTGATTTTTCCTCTTGCTTTGCATTGCCGAAAACCGCTTCAATCAATGGTCTGTTCTGCTTATTTTTTTCGCTTGAAAGTTCTGCAAGACGTTTCTTCGACACTTTAAAACCATCCCGGGGGAATATATCCCCCGGTTGGTATTTATGTCTGCCGTCCTGCAAATCCTCAAACGGATTTACAACTTTATATTCCATACCATCACGCTCCTGCATCCACAGTAACCGTGCAAGTTGCTGTTACGCTTCCTGCGGTTGCCGTAATCGTTGCCGTTCCTGCGGCTACACCTGTTACAACACCATCTTCATCAACGGTTGCCTTTGTATCATCAGATGATGTCCAAGTAACCGGAGTTCCTGCCGGTGCTACCTTTGCAGTGATCGTGGTCTTTCCACCGACTGTAACGGTTGCTGTGGTCTTATTCAGAGTGATAACAGGAGTAACCGTACCGCCGATAACGCCCTTAACAACACCGTCAAGACGCTCTGCAAACAAGACAATGCCCATGATGATGGTGTCGGATGATGTCAGGTTGGTGTAATCGCTCTCTGCATGGATTCCGATATATCCTGTCGCATCCGTTGTAAACTGAAATGCCTTTGCGATATCCGGGTCGTTTGCGGAAATGTAATAGAATACAAGGTTATCCTTTGCAGTACCGTAAACTGTACCCTTTGGAACGGCACTGTTCATAATGATTGTGCCAAGTCCCATGAAGTCCTGCACATACTTCATGCCAAAGACATCCTGCATGGAAATCTGTGCCGTTCCAAGGTACTCACCGACATCTGACGGATTCATGAAGTAAACCGCCTCAAACTCGGTATCCTCAAACAAGATTTCAAGCTGTGCCCAGATATTTCCAAGCGTTGCCTGAAAAGTAGCTCCAGCCGTCTGACCTGTGCCTTTCTTCAAGAAGTTAAAGAATTTCTTCTTTACCTTGCCCTGTGCATCTTTTAGTGCGGCTTCGTTGGTCATGGTGACTGCCTGATCGTAGCCCTTTTCATTGATTGCCTCAATACTGGTAGCTTTTCTCCACTTATCCAGCTTGATTTCCTCGAAGGTAACAGGCTCTGTCTTGTAGTGGGAAAGAGGAATAACATCACCCTCCGGCACTTCTCCATCCTCCAGCTCACCTGTTGCCCTATATGCCTTAATATTCGTGCCGGATGCTCTCTGAATCTTCCTTGTGATTCCTAAAACTTCCAGCAGTTTGTTGATTCCGTCTGTAAATCTCCAGACAAAATCAATTTCTCTTGCTTTTGCTAAATCTTCTGATTTGATCAAATTCTGCTCTGCCATTTTTCATCTCTCCTTTTTTACTTAAATAGATTTAGGTTTTGAGCGATCGCTCTCTGCCTTTCCTGCGGATTGCTTATTTTAAGGATTTCATCCTTTGTCATGGAAGAATACTCCCCTGTGCCAAACTGGATTTGAGGGATTGACTTCTGCCATTCCTCTTTTGCCGCCTTTAACTCATTTTCCGTGTGCTGACGCTGGATTTCAGAAAGAGCCGCCATATCTCCAGTAACTTCTGCCTCTGCCGCCTTTGTAGCGACTTCAACAGACATTCCCTGTAACATATAGCGTTCCTTTGCTTCTGTTTTCCGCTTAAATTCCTCCAGTTCAAGGACATACAACCTGTGTTCCTCGTCCTGTTCCTGTTTCTCCATGTCTACACGCTGTTGCTCGGTCAAGGTTTCCCTGTACTTCTTTGTCAGGTCTCCCTTTTCTTTTAAGGCTTTGTCTAAGGCTTTCTTGCTCTTTTCGGCTTCTGCCTTTGCCTGTGCCAGTTCAGCCATGATGCTTTCAACGGTCACTTCCTGCCTATTTTCCTCACCGCCCTCGCTTGCAGGAGTTGTCGGTTCAGTTTTTGGCTCGGTCGTTGGCTCGGTTGTCGGTTCTGTTCCTGTTGTGGTTTTTACATCTTCCATGATTGCTACCTCTACTTTCTGTGTTTTTCAGACTTCTCTGTCCATGTTTTGATTTCCGTGTGATTTACCGCTTTCTCTAGCGTCCGTGAAATTTGTAACGCCCTTTCTCTAGGGCAATAAAAAAGCACCTAGATTTCTCCAAGTGCTGATTCATCTTAATAATATTCAACTGTACATCTGCAATTTGCGGTTTCTTTCATACTCGCCCCAAGCGATATGTCGTGAGGAAACATAAGTAGGCTTTCACCCACTGCAAATGGTCTGTCAATCGGAACAGCTAAACCATTCACTTCCTTGTGTGTCTTTCTAACCTTGTTATCCTGCTCTGTAATCCATCTTTTTAATGTCTTTCCATTCTTTACCGCCTGTCTGTAATCATCATAGTTAAATACGCTATTTGCTTCATTTGCGGCAATATACATCGCCCTTAAATCAGATGTATAGTATTCTTCATTCTCTTTCTGCTTTTCTGTCTTTTCTGAATCGTCTATGTCGGAGCGGATATGTCTGTCCATCGTGTCAATCACATCATCCGTAAACTCCTTGACATAATCATCTATATACTCATCAACAGTCATATACCCATCTATAACGGCTTTATATCTATCTTGTAGCTGATTCTTGACATAATCAGGATTTTCCATGTTATTCTGTTTCATCAACAGATATAAGGCAAAAATAAAAAGCATAACATCTTCCACCTTTTCAGCGAAGTCCTTACGCTTTTCTTTGTCACTTTTTGATATATCCATAACAGAGAAATAATCTTCGTAGGTAAAATCCTCTGTTTCGTCTAACTCCGTTATGAGATTGTTTAATCTATCCGTTACCGCCATTTACACTCACTTCCTGTGTCTGTGTTTCTGTGGTCATGCTTTCAATCAATGGGGAATTACTGATTTGGTCTGACACGTCTTGCAATGTTTTTCCGCTGTCAGCTTTGCTCTCTCCCTCTCCACCTACTGCGCTATTCGTCTTATCAAAAATAGACTTCTGATAGGCTTCTATCGTATCTTTACTGTCCTCCCACACCTGATTGATGTCCTCAAAAGCGTCCATCGCTTTTAATGCGTGAAGTCCATTGATTCCATGACTTACGGCTGTTGCAAAGAAATTGACCTTTGTTGTCAACTCATAATTCTTCTGACGCTTAATGCTCGGTCGGATGTCTTTTTTCCGCAATTTGAGCATCTCATTGTCAGGCTCAATAACAAGAGATTCTTTTAATGCAGACAAAACAACTGCAACTTCATCCATTTTGCACGTCTCTATAATGCTCTGTTCTTTTGCCGCCGCTGTTTCTGCCATTGTATATCCTGTCGCCGTATCTATTGCTAGTCCTGTTGAACCGCCGGAAGTATCTGCTCTTGACGGTACATCGCATTTCTCTAAAATCCTCGCTCTTGCGATTGATGTATTCGTCAACATACCATCATAATTGTAATCCGCCACAAGAGGGTTTATGAATGGAGTCCTTCCGTCTGGTGTTGTTTCAGTCATCGCCCATTCACCGTTTTTAGGCTTTTTTTCGTTTCCATCTTTATCTAACGGAAATTCAACATCATTTGCGTGCCAGATACAGTTCATGTTCTGCTCAACATCATTTGAAAAATCTGACAGCATTAGGTTTAAGTTGAGCATTTCAGATATTTGATGTTCAAAGCACCCTGTCCTGTCATGGGAACGTATCCATTCAATGACAGGGATTTTATGTAACTGATTCGGTTCTCCGCTTCTCTGCCTATGCGACCACGTTTCTTTTCCAGTCGGTTCTCCATTGATAATTTCCATCATGTTAATGATTTCATACCGCCTGTCCTTACTAAAGCAGGTAAAGTAATTATTCCCTGTCTTTTTGTCGTGCCGATATGTCACGCCTAACATCGGTCGCTGGTCTATGTAATAACTGGAATAAATCACAAATGTTGTCTGTGGTTCCAAGACGGAAACAGAGAAATAGCTTTCCCCATCTTCCCAGTCATCTTCATTTTTTACTCCTACGTAAGTAAAGCCGATACCATCTATCTCAATGAATCGCGCAAGTTGCTGTGTCTTGGATGTATTCCCCTCTGAATCGTAGCACTCATTCAACAATGCTACTCCAAGTGCTTCTCCTGTCTCTCCGCTATCCTTTTCCCCTCTCTGTACAAGAGTGATAGGATTGCCCCAATTAAATCCCAACTTAAATTCAACCACTTGGTGAGCCACATTATCTACACATTCACAGTTTATGTCAGGACGGTATATCTTTTCCCTCTCCATCGGCTGTATTCCGGCATCGAAGTCTAACAAAAACTTTATGTCTGCTTGATTTGTCGTGTGGCTCGGAAATGCGTTCTGCAACACTTCGATGACATTCTCATACGTGATTACTGGCTCATCTGTAAATATTTTAATCCTGCCGTTATGTTGCAGATAATTCATCTAATCACCGCCTCTGTTATTCTCCAGGAATCTTCCATGTATAATCTGACTTCATCATGTATATTTCCCCTGTGTCAATCACCATGCACTGACTTCCCTGCTTTAAATTATTGCTTTTTGCAAATTCTTCCAAATCAGGAATGTCAGTAGAATCATCACACGTCAAGGTCGCTACTCCATTTGGCTTTAATGGCTCTATTGCATTTATCAATCTAATCACCGCCTTTTTGGCAAAAATAAAAGCACCGCCATTTCTGACGATGCTTTTTTTATGAAAGGATTTATTTATGAAACCGAAAATCATATCAGTATTATTGTAACATTGCAAGTTTTAGTTGTAAATTGTACCTTTCGTAACATTTAGTAACATTAGTAACGTATTTCTCATCGTATAAAATTCGTACACACAAAGCGTATGTCTTTTCCGTATTAGTGTATGATGTAGTGGCTTTTTGTATATATACGATGTAAACAACGCAAGCTCGAAGTTAGGTCTGTCGCAGGCAGGGGCAAAAGCATTGTATAATCATTTTCTTGATAGTACAACTGAGTTTTCTGTCGGAAAATTTACACCCGCATCTGGAGTAAGTGAAGCCGATGGATACCTTTCTAAATATGGTCCATTTATTTGTTGGACAACTACTTTAGTTATTTCGTCTGCCACAGCAGATTCTGGCATTGTAACATTGGGATCGCTTCAAGCCGCTGCCAAGCCACTTCGGAGAGTTGCGCTAAACTGCATTCAAGTTGGTGGTGCTATAGCAAGGCAGGTTGTATCCCCATGCTATCTGGAAACCGATAGCGTCGTTAAAATGATACCAAAATTTACGGATACCGATGCGCCATTGTTAATCAGTGGTGTGTGGCGATATTACAGTTAATATAATTGCATTTTGAAAAATTATATTGCCACAATAATCAGATTATTATTATCTGTTCGTCCGTCAATAATCATTGTGCCGTATTTGTTGGTTGCGCCGATTGTTAAATTTTTATTGGATATTACATGGAAAACTGGTAAAAACCCCGTATCCCAATTTACAACAACTAGAAGATGGTTTACAGTGCCAAACTCCTGTATATACAACAGGAATGTTGTTTTATCTAAATCTGTTCTAATAAATTGAAGTAGTCCGCTATCGTTATATACCCATGCATTATGACGATAAATTTTTTTGTTAAGGCCATCAAATAAGTTCTTTGCCCCGAGTTGTGATAAACCTAAAATACTGCTTGCGTTGGATACATCGTATGGTTTTTACTTTAATAAAATTCGAGAATATATACGTATGTATACGCGTCTACATTCGTATAGTCAAACGTATATTCCCTCCCTTCGGTTAGCGGAAATGTAACCATATATTGTAAACCACTCGTAGAGCTTCCTCTTGCGCAGACAACCGTAACCCCATCGTCTTGTTTTAAAGAAACCGACATGTTCGATGTGGCGTTAGTTGACGGGTTGCATGGTAAAAACGCAATACCATTCATTGTACTAACGTATTTTTTATCTCTAGGTATTGTAAATCCTGTTAATTGCACTGTTTTGATAACAGCATCATACATCGATTTTGCTCCTTGTTGTGATAAACCTAAATTATTAGATGGAGAATTTACATCGTATGAATCCGTCAGAGCAGGAAATGGTACATTCACGCTCGCATATCCGCTCTTATCCTGCACCACTCTGTACTGCCTACCACTTGTGTTTGTTATGCTGTTTCCGTCATAGGTCGCTTTGGTGGTGGTATACATTTTAAAATTGCTTGCAACAGGTACACCGTTACTAAAATATACGGGATTAGATGCCGTGCCAGCGTTTGTTCCAAGTTTGCTTGCGGTGGTTGCAGATTTGACTGATTTATCTGCATCAGCGGTGTTATCTACGTTGCCAAGACCAATATTCTCCTTGGTAATATTGACATTGCCTTTTCTGTATGTTGTCTCACCGTCCCCCTTAATTCCCGTCACAGGACTTCCAGCCAACACATCCCATTTGCCATCCGCTGTTTTATATACATTACTGCCAGCAGGGCATAATACTCCTGCCCCCTCCGCAAAATCAGATGTTGTCGTAAACTGGTCAGACACGTTATACATATCTCCAACATTAGCCGTTGCAAGTGTCGGCAGATTGGCAAATGCTGCCGTTCCCATAGGATTCAGCAGTCCTGCCACTTTTGCGTCAACTTCTGTACGGTTGTATGTTTCGGATTTTAAATAGATGTTTGGCTTATTTTTGATGTAAGAATCATCTGTTGTCGTGGTCGTGTTCCAGTCTGCTTGTACGTTGACCTCTGCACCGCTTGCGATACCATCCAGTTTTGATTTTAGTGTATTTGTAAAATCGTTCGTAGACAGGGCTTTTCCACTCACAACATCAACTTTTCCATTTAAAGCTGACTGCACAACTTTATTTTGCACAGGATTTGTGGATGTGCTAGACATAGAGGCATCCACCGTGATCTTATTTGCACCTGCGGCGATCCCGTCTAATTTAGTTTTCAATGTATCAGTAAAGTCATTGGTTGACAGGACTTTACCAGTTACTTTATCAACTTTGTTATCAGAAAGAGCAGAAATGCTGTCGGCGTTTTCGTTGATTGCACCTACTAAAGTCTGTGCAACAGTTTTTAACGCATCTGTACCAATCTTAGACATCAAAGATTGGATATCTTCTAAAAGTTTTGTCACATCGTCTGTTAATATTTTATTTGTTTTATAACTTTTAACATATGACTTATCAACAATTTCATTATGGCAAACCATAAGAGGGAAAGTAATATCAGATTCGATTTGAACTCCTGATTTTATGACAATATCTACAATATAGTCATTTTCTTTTGCCTCATCGTTCCAGTATGCCTTATTTGTGCTTTCAGACGAATATCCAACAAAAACATATCTTCCATTTGAATAGGCAATATCCGTTACATCGAAATTTAAGTAAAGTATACTATGCCATGTTTTGCAATCATCAAATGATAATTGGATTTCATTTTGACCATTTACAAAATAGTTCCGCATAAAAATCCCGTTTACATACTTAATACAGGATGGTGAATATTCTGATTCTATCTTATCTAAGTTTTCCCACGTCTTTCCATTGTATGACCGGGCTAAATTCCAAAATTTTTTATCTCCACCATCGTATTCCGCTGCGTATGTGCTGTAACCAATAAATGCGCCGTTTCCATATACTATTGCTCCTAAATATTTTGCATCACCACTGCTTTTTTTCCAGTTAACACCATCAACAGACCAGTAAACTTCCCCTATATGTCCTCCATCAGTCGTACAATATACGCCATTTCCATAGGCAACGTCACCCATGTTAAGAATACCGCTATCACTTTTAATTTCTGATTCTTGAAAATTTATTCCATCATCAGAATAGATAATCTTATTGTCTGAACATGAAATAATAATATTTTCATTTTTGCCATTTATCACGTTGTTTATGTTGTCGTAAGAATCGTCAATAAGTTCCCATTGTTTTCCATCCGTTGACTGATATATTCTTTTTAGTCCAACCGCAAAAAATTTATTAAATTTTTCTGAAAACACAACAGACTTTATGTTTGTAGATGTTAAGTCCGCACCTGTCCACGTCTTACCATCGTTTGACCAATACGCTCTTGGACTAGATGAAGCGTTTGATCCAACAGCAACATAAACTCCGTTTCCATACGCCAATGATTGTAGTTTGCATTTTGAATTATCTGATATTCCGCTTCCATAACTTCCATTTTCCGAAAACGGCGGCGAAACAAATGTAACACCATTTCCAGTTTCGATATATGAGGCTCCATATGTTGTTTCTCCAAACTTTTGAGTGGCTTTTATGTGATATGTTTCCTCACTTCCATTATTTGGACAGCCAGACATAAAATATAACCCGACAGGCAATGTTATTTCTCCAACATTTTCAACAACATTATCGGCTGTAGAATTTTTACCACTTACAGTTATCGTATCGTCATTATTTCTTGTAAACGTCAGATCTCCTACGGCTTTCGTGGTCATCATATTTTCTAGCAGATTCTTGCTTGCATTGTCCGCCAAAAGCGCACTGTTTTCCTGTACGGTCGTACTATCAGACTGTGGAATTTCCTTTTCATTGATTGCACTGATCGCATCCTCTACGGTTGTCTGTTCCACTCCGTCAACTATAATTGGCTCGGACAAAGTTTTATCCTGTTTATCCGCATTTAATTTTTCGTTTTTCGTTGCCGTAAACTGTACCGCTTGAATCCACTCATACACTCCTGTTTCTCCAGTCCTTTCCTGTGCGTTGTAAACCCATCCGCTTGACTGGTCTAAATAGTTTTTGTCGGCATTTTCAGTAGCGTCAAGGTAAGACGGTTCACCGTAGCCATAAAAATCTATGGTTGCCGTAAAGCTGTCAGGAATATACCACTTGTCTAATGCTTCTGCGATCGTAGCCGTTGTTGCATCAGATTCATTTTTAGAGTACGCCCCGATATTCGCAGGAGTGATGTTCACGTTCCCACGTCTGTAGTTTGCTTCTTTCTCACCTTTAATGCCAGTAACAGGAGATCCAGCCAGAATATCCCACTTACCTCCGCTCGTCTTGTAAACATTCGCCCCAGCAGGGATAAACTCCCCTGCTCCCTCTTCAAAATCGGAAGTCGTGGTAAATTCATTCGACACATTGTACATATCCCCGACTTCTGCTGCTGCAAGCGTCGGCAGATTCACAAACGTAACCGTGCCTTTTGGATTCAGAAGCCCTGCGGTCTTAAGGTCGGTCTCATTTTTTGTGTAGGTATCCCCAAGCCGTGTTGCCAATGCTGATAAAGCGGTCGGCACGGTCGTGTATGGATTACTCTCAAGAATCATAGCGGACACCAACTGAACAGGCTGTTTTTCGTTCATAGCCGTATCAACCTGATTCTTCTTATAGGTATCCTCTAACCGTGTCGCAAGGGCAGAAAGAGCGGTCGGCACGGTATCATACGAATGAGATTCAAGGGTAATCGCACTCACAAGCTGAATCGGCTGTTTCGCCCCAAGAGCTGACACAATGACCTTATTCTTCAAAGGATTATCGCTTGTCGAATCAAGGCTATCGTCCACCTCAATTTCAGCCGTAGAAATCGGATTCCACTTTGACTGTGTTTCGGAGTATTCGTAAATCGTTCCTTTGACATACTCCCCTGCCGTTTCCCCGACAAAAAGCACCCTCTGTTTGTCTGTCGGATTCTGTGGCATGACAGAAACTTCCGTCAGCTTCTTGTTCAATTCCCCTGTGATTATCTTATTCTGCACAGGGTTTTCACTAACGGTTGACAGTTCATCGTCCACCTCAATAGTCGAACCGCCACCCTCCAAACGGTAAACTCCTGCCACATCGTTCAATTCCTTTGTATCGGAATCATACCTTTTAATGCTCATAGGATTTCTCCTTTCTGCGACAATTTATCGCAATAAAAAAGAGGTCGTAAAACCTCATTGTTTCTGTGTTATCTGATTTTCCTTTTGAAGAATCGGAAAGTTTGTGGTCGTGATAATCTTTTTGATTTCATCATATCCCAGACCACCGCCCATCAAACCGCTTACGGTCATTTCAATGGTTTTCACTTTCGCCAATTCTTCTTGTGAGAAGCAATCACGCAAGTTGTCCGTCTTGCTGATACCATATTCTTCCCTTAGTTGCCTTGCCTGTTTTCCAAAAACAGTTTTATAAACCAAGTCGGTATAGGTACTGTATGCGTGGTTGTGCATACGTTCATTCTCCCCACTATCCTTTAATGCTTTCGTAAAAGCCTGTCTGACTACAATCCCCTTTTCTCTTTCAATCAATCTGCCTGTCAGCATTTTTTCCATCTGATTGAATTGATTGATATAGGCTTCTTTGAATCTCATA
>Ga0326512_10000151_pt1 | contig 59549 bp, 69 predicted proteins | sample 1_2617_0518_D_FD_203652 | JGI IMG/M metagenome (GOLD analysis project Ga0326512, IMG submission 203652) | Bovine rumen microbial communities from UC Davis, California, United States - 1_2617_0518 | ecosystem: Host-associated > Mammals > Digestive system > Stomach > Rumen | place: USA...
TCCTTGCAGAAGTCTTGCAACTGCGCCCCTCCGTATTCGATGAGACCATGCTTGCTTATCCATTCCTCCGCTCGCTGAAATAGTGATGCTGATTTCTTCATGTCTGCAAATCGATTAGTTTATAGAACTCTCTTTTGAGTTCAGGATTTTTCTCGAATAACCCTGTGAAGTGAGCCACAGACATATTGCCATCATTCCTCACGCCTCTCATCGTCTTACAGAGATGCTTTCCTCTCATCACGATAGCGAAGCCGAGAGCATCATCATTCAGAGCCTCTGAAAGCATATTCACAATATCTCGTGCGAGCCGTTCCTGAAGCTGCAATCGGGCAGCGCAATAGCCGACTACACGAGCGACCTTTGAGATGCCGAGGATGCGCCCTTTCGGATTGGGGATGTAGGCAAAATAATACTTACCGAAGAAAGGCAGGATATGATGCTCACACATTGAGTAATAATCTCCTGTATCGAATACCAAATCCGAGATACCTTCCTCATTCGGGAAAGTGGTAATCTTCGGCTTCTGAGCAGGGTCATAGCCTCTGAATATCTCTTTCCACATACGCACAATTCGGTCGGGAGTGCCTTTCAGACCATCTCTGTCAGGATTCTCGCCGATAGCGATTAAGAGAGCTGTTATCGCACTCTTAATATCTTCTGTGTTTGGAGTGATAGTTTCCATTTTGGATTAGCTTTTACAAAGTTTACACAATGCTCGATGATTTCTCTGTTTCGTTGCTCATCGCCTGTATCGCAAGGCTGCACGAAATAATGCGCTGCCGTGATACCCCATGTAGGGTCAGCATAGAGAGTCTTTCCATCGAGAACAATCTTCACCTCCTGAGCAGTCTTGATGACAGGCTTTCCGACTGAGCCGACATAAGTCTCTTTCGGAGATACCGTCACCCAATCGACATTCGAGGGAACTTCACGAGTGCCGTTCGTCTCGATAGCAACCATCTTTCCGAGGTCGTGAATCTTATCCACGAGCGAGCGAGTGAGCTGCAAGGTCGGCTCTCCGCCTGTGATGACAACGAGAGATGCAGGATATTTTGCGATTTCAGCGCATATCTCATCCTCTGTGAGGTCTTGGTAAGGCTGATGCTCAGTATCGCAGAAAGAGCATCTCAGATTGCATCCTGAGAGCCTCAGAAAGATAGCCGCCTCTCCTGAGTGCGCTCCCTCTCCCTGAATCGAATAGAAAATCTCATTTACTCTCATAGCGCACCATCATCTTTGAGTTTGTCATCTACATAAACGGCGAAGTTGCCCTCACTCTCTCTGACTGATGCCTTATAGCACTGAGGAATCTGCTCGACAATCCATCGGGCGATATTCTCTGCGGTGGGATTGAAAGGCAGCAGCTCATTCAGGTTCTGATGGTCGAGCTTGCCATGAATCTTCTCTTTGATATGCTTGAAGTCACAGACCATGCCATCCTTGTTGAGCTTCTTAGCCTTGCAATAGACGGTGATAATCCAATTGTGACCGTGCAAGTTCTTACACTTGCTCTCGTAGGATAATTTCAGAGAGTGACTCCCTGCAATCTCCATTCTCTTTGAAACATAGTACATAAGCGATATTGATTTGATATGATTAAACTTGGTTTATTCCTCATATTCGGTCGGGTCATCGATGCCTGCATCCCTGAGAGCCTCTTTGCGTTCTATGCAAGTGCCACACTTGCCGCAATGCTTCTCGCCTCCCTTGTAGCAGGAATAGGTCTTTGAGTAATCAATTCCGAGAACCTTGCCGACCTTAGCAATATCGGTCTTTGAGAACGAGGTATAAGGAGCATAGATATTGATATGCTCGTATGTGCCGTATGCCATTGCCTGATTCATTGCATCGATGAATGTAGCTCGACAATCGGGATAGATGGCGTGGTCTCCTGCATGATTGGCGATGAGAACCTTTGTCAGACCTCGACTCTCTGCAAGACCACAGGCGATAGAGAGCATGATGCCATTACGGAAAGGAACGACAGTCGATTTCATGTTCTTATCCTGATAGTGACCCTCAGGAACTGCATCCGCTCCCTCCAAGAGAGACGATTTGAAATACTTGCCCATGAAGTCGAGAGGGATGATGAGATGCTCGATACCGAGCCGCTTACAATGATAGGCTGCAAGCTCAGCCTCTCGTTTGTTGTGATTGCTGCCATAGTCGAAAGTGACTGCGAGAGCAATATAATCCTTTTGGTCGTACAGGAGCGTAACGCTATCCATGCCACCTGAAAGAATGATGATTGAATTCTTCTGTTTCATAGTCTCTGATATTTTGAATTATTGATGAAGTCGGCTTTTTATATAGCAAATCCGCATTCTACGCAATCAATCAAAGATGATTCTCAGCATATTTGCCGAATTTCACCCATTCATTGAAATTGTTTACTGCGCCCTCTCTCGATTTGAGTCTGCATCCCTCTTTGCCTAATTGCTCCAATAGACCTGTGCGAGGATTGAACTTATAGAGATAGCCGCCACGATTGCCGTAGAGCCATGCGGTACTATCAACGCTATCGAAGTGATATTTCCTCAGATTGGCAACGGTGGTATATCCGAGACCATGTATCTTGCACTTATGCTCATGCGCCGTCTTGATGAACCACGGAAATGCCGTCTCGTATTTCTTTCGGTCAATCTCTTTCGTGACGATGCCGCCGAGAGCCACATAAGGATAGTTCTCGCACATCTTGATGAAATACTCCTTGCCTCGATTGCGATGCCATACAGGGATAGGCTTCTTTCCTGTCAGAGCTTCGAGTTTCTCCCTGAGCCGTTCTACCTCAGTCAGACCGACTACGGAATCAATATCAAGCTCGAAAAAGAGCTGCACGTTCCATCGATTGATGAATGCCGCATATTCCTCGACATACTCATCCCAATTTATGCCGCCTTTGTGCGAGCCTGACATGAACGTGAAAGCTCCTGAATCGAGCAGGAATGAGCCGAAGTGCTTAACAAGCGTCATAAATTCCTCGTTCTTTCTGAGGTAGTAGAATGATTCGAGGATATTGATGCCTTTCAGAGCATTCTCCCCTGTGAAGAAATCGCATCCATAGAGTTTTTCTCTGTGGATTTTCTTCTTATTGTTATCTCCTGCGATATATACTTTCATAGCGTCCATTACCTCACCTCGTGAGCGAGGGTCTGCGAGATAGATTTTTATTACCCTTTGCCAAAATTCACGGAGATTTCCTGAGATGCCTCCTGCGAGAAATATCTTCATACATCTACGCTGAATATATTATCTTGAATTATATATTATATAGCTATATAGTGCTACAATAGCGATATTACTTCACCTTGATTCCTGAGTAGTCAGACAGAGCCGATTCGATGAGCGATTTCATCTCATCCTTTTGGTCTGCATACTCATCGGGAATGGTGATTGTCAGCTTCTCGCCCTTGCTCTTTTCATCCTCGTTGTCGAGAGAATCAAAGAACTCATCCGTATTGATTTCACTCTCCATGATAGGCAAATCAACGCCCCATGATGTGAGTTGAGCTGCATCCCATTCGTTGGCGAGCATATCCCAATCCCATTTACCGAAACCATTGTTATCGATGACCGAATAGGCTTTCAGCTGCTCGATAGAGGTCTCTTTGGGGATGATGATGCAGGGAGCGGTCTTGAAACCAAGTTCGCTCATTGCATGATAGCGCATATTACCGCCGATGATGATATACTTGCCGTTTTCAAGAGGATAGACGAGCAATCCCCTGAGAGTGAGCATTTCAGGATATTGCTGAATGTTCTGTTTCAGCAAATCCATCTTTGAGTCTGTTATCTGCCTCGGATTGGATGGCAGACCTTCAAGCTGACCGTCATTCGGTTCTAATTGAGCCAGCTCCATCGATACAAACTGCGTATCGATACTCTTGTTCTGAGTGTCTTTTCCCATGATGACAATTGTCTAAAAAAAATGATATATCGGCACAAAGATACAAAAAAGGATGCTTATTAGGCATCCTTTTAGGCGAAAAATATATATTTTTAACGCAAATAGGCGTTAATTTGCTCCATAAAGTCCTCAAAAGAGCGACAAATGACGTATTTATACCCTGCATCTTCGACCGCTCGCTGCCAAATCTTCTGAGATGGCTGCTGCTTGCCCTTTTCTGTCTTCATCTCGATACAGAGACCATGATAATGCTTTGCAGGGAATAGAAGCAATAGGTCTGAGACTCCTTTCGTCACTCCCTCCGCTTTCATTATCGCTCCCTCAATCCTGCGCCTTGCACCGCCATTGGGAACGGCGAACAAGAGCAATGCGAGCTTAGGATATTGCAGTCGAAACCACTTCACGCAGTTCTGCTGAATGATACTCTCAACGTGTCTCATAGCTTAGAATGGCAAATCGTCATCGTCTTTCTTCTGCTCCTGAGCCTGAGGGAATGAAGTGCCTCCCTGCACAGGATATTGAGATACTCCCTGAGATTGGCTCTGCTGAGATTCTGCCCTACGGTCGAGCATCTGCATCGATTCGCATTCAATCTCCGTCACATATCGGGTCTGACCGTCTTTCTCGTAGGAGCGAGTGCGTATCTTTCCCTGAATATAGAGTGAGCTGCCTTTGCGGACGAACTTCTCGACAATCTCAGCAGTCTTTCCCCAACAGACGATATTATGCCATTCCGTCCTATCGGGTATCTGCTGACCGCTCTGAGTGGTATATCCCTTTTCGGTCGTAGCGAGGGAAAAGCTCGCCACCTTTCTTCCTGATTGTGTCTGATTGATTCTTGGCTCATCCCCAACGAAACCAACCACAATAGCCATATTTACTGATGCCATATTATGTTATATTATATATTCTACGGATAAACGATATTGTTATATAGCCGAATTTCGCACAGAAACGGCTCTCTGACGCATTTTCTCGTCATTCCCTTAGTGGTATTCAGGTCTGAACGGATTAGAGCGAATACGAAGCCAATACGAGCGTCTCTGATAATCTCTCCGAGGTCGCATCCTCTCATAGTAGGGTGGTGGCGGTTCTGAACGATGCCTTATCCTCTCATACCATTCCATCGAGGCATATTCCTCAATCAGTCGGATAGCCTTTGCAATCAGCTTTGATGCTCTCATGGCTGACCCTCCCCGAATAGATTTCCCTGAACAGGCTGAGGTCGCTTGCTCAGGATAGCGTTCACTCTTGCGATTTCAGCATCAATCTCCCTTTCGAGAGCCTTGCTCCGATTGAGAGCGGCACTACTCCGAGTCTTGAAATACTCCTTTTGTGCCTCTCTCAATTCAGATACCTTGTCGAAAAACTCCTTAGGCTTCATCTGCTTTCTCAGTCTCTTTCGGATGATACTCGAATACGTCCATTATCTGAGTCTCAGCGATGGAGATAATCTCATAATCAATCATCGTGCCTCCCATCACCTCATCGACATTCTTCACGGCTGCATTGAAGTTCTCAGCATGAACGAGATAGGTCACGTTCTGCCGTTTCTCATTGCCTGACTTCTCATCGATGGTGATGAATGCGAGCTTCGCCTTATAGTAGCGGTCGGCACTCGGATTCTCATCGAAGAATATCTCACCGAACGGAGCGAGGGAAATATCCTTCACCTCGAACTCTCCGCTGATATATGCGGACATTTCCTCTGTGATGCGTTCCTCAGCCTCTGTGAAGCTCACGGCATCGATGACATAACTCTCTGTGACTTTCTTCTGCATACCATCCTCCTGCATCTTCTCGTAGCGGACTTTGCAGATGAACCATTGTGCTGTTCTTGATTTCATAATTTGAAGTGTTTGAATGATTAAAAACTCGGTTTATTTCTCGCTATCTGATTTCTCAGACTTTTTCTTTCGGGTGCGCTTCGCTTTCGGCTTTTCCTGAGCCTCTTTCTCTGCGATGTTCTTTGCCGCATTATCCTTGGCTTTCTTGATGGCAGCATTACGGAATGCAATCAGGACAATCTGCTGCACCGTATTCCTCTCGCCTGAGCTGAGGGATGATTTCTTCGCCTGAATCAAATCCCATTCCTTGACGATAGCATCAGGATTGAGGATGCCTTTTTCATCGAGATTGACGAAAGGATTGCGTTTCAATTCGCCGCTCTTGCTTTCTTTGCGGACTTTCTCACGATTCTCTTTTGCATTGGCGATGACCTCTGCAATCTGAGCCTTCACTTCCTCAGTAGTGAGACCCTGTTCTTGATTCTGATTCTTTTCTTCCATTTTGATTGATATTAGGAGTTATGTTTCTTGTTTATTTCTTCTGCTCTCTTGCTTATCTCGCACTCAGAGCATCGAGCCTTATCCATTTCGCAGAGCGAGCAGGGAGCGAGGGCATATCCGCAATGCTGACAGATATAGACCTTATGCCCATCACTCCGAAACTCATTCTCGCTCTCGCAATTCGGACACCACTCATCGAATTTGGTGATTGTGAATGCCATATTAGTCGAATAATGATTTCTGTGATTTCAGTTGCTCCATTCCCTTGATATTCTTGATAGCCTCCTTGAAATAGCTCTCTTTCAGCTCAAAGCCGATGCCGAAGCGATTGAGCTTGACTGCCTCATAGACCTCTGAGCCGATGCCTAAGAATGGTGTCAGGACGGTATCGCCCTCATTGCTCCATAGGGTGATGGCTCTCTCGATAGTGTCGAGCTGCAAAGGACAGATATGTTTCTCGTCTGCTTCATCACGACCTTTGGCTGCATTGAGAGTGTTCGAGTAGTCAATATCCATCCAAACAGGCGATGCGTACTTCTGCCAAGTATCGACAGAGATATTGCAGTGAACAGGATGCTCATGCTCGCCATCTTTGCGGAAAACCATCAAGTAATCAGGAATACCGACACGACTCATGGCTGCATCCTTGCCGACCTGCTTATGCAACAGACCGAGAGCCTTTGTGCGCTGCATCTCCGTGACAGGATTCTTCCAGATGGTGACTCTCGAATGATAGATGAAACCTACCTCTGTGAATGCCTGGAGTATCATGCCTGAGAAATCCCTGAGACCGATATATCCCTCCTTGCCTTTCTGAATAGGCAAATCCATGCAATGTACGGCGATATTTCGCCCCCCCCACATGACACGATAGAGCTCTTTCACGAGGAACTTGAATGCCTTGAAAAACTCCTGATAATCCTTTGAGTTGCCCATATCCTCCAATTTGTCGGAATAGGTGTAAAGCTCTGCGAATGGTGGCGAGAATATCGAGAAACCGATGCTCTCGTCAGGGATTGACTGAATGAGCTGCACACAATCGCCAAGGCGAATATCGCAGCGTTCTGATTTATACTGATTGCTTACTTCCATCTTTTTGAGTATTATTTTATTCTTGATATTACGATTCATTGCCTCAGTCATAGCCGACTGCATCTCATTAAACGCTTTCTGCTTTGCATCGAAGCTGTATTTCACGTTCTGCATCGTATCGGTCGTGATAAGATAGATATTGACCGCCTCTTTCTGTCCGAAACGATAGGAACGGCGGATTCCCTGATAGGTTGCCTCAAATGAGAAATCGAGAGAGGCATATATCTGATTGTGGCAGTTCTGATAATTGAGACCGAACTGAGCGATTTTGAGCTTGGTGATGAGGATGCGGAAATCACCATTGCCGAAGCCGAGCAGCTTTTCTTTCTTGTATTCTCTCGAATCAGAGCCTTTCACCTCGATTGCCTCAGGCAGCAGGGAACGGAGATATTTTCCCTCGTCATCGTGACCTATCCAAATGATGAAGTTCTCATCGGGTCGAGCTTTCACCATCTCAGCCACTCTGTCAAGACGGATTTTGTAGGTCAAGCGCAGCTCTTTGTGAAACTCGGTTGCAGATACGGCAGATGTATTGAATAGCATTCCGTTATCTCGCTTGGGAGTCTCGACAATATCCTGAATGACATTGAGAGGTGGCAGGTCGTAGCCTTTATCATCGAAGCCTATATCACTCGGTTTGTTGAGCATCACCGCCCAAGTCGAGACGAAATCCCAAAAGCTCTGCTTTGCATGACCTTTGAGCCTCCAATCTGAGGTTGAGCCTCCATCATGCACGAAATACATTGCGAGCATCTCTGAACGGCTCATCACATCGAGGAACTCAGCATGATTGCAGATTTCGGTCGTATCATTCGGTGATGGAGTAGCCGTGCAAGCGAGCTTATAGGGAGTGCGCTTGAACTGTTCGATGATATAGGTTCTCGTCTTTCCCTGAAAGTTTTTCAGGATAGAGCTTTCATCGAGAACGATGCCTCCGAAACATGATACATCGACATTCGGCAGATTATCATAGTTCGTGATGAAGATTCCCAAATCACCGATATAGGTAGATGCTTCATCATACTCAGTCACCTTGTAGCCGAATTTCTTTCCCTCTTTGATGGTCTGAGAGATAACGGCGAGAGGTGCGAGGATGAGAACAGGCTGGTCGGTATGCTCGAAAACCTTTTGCGCCCATTCGAGCTGCTGAATGGTCTTTCCGAGACCGCAATCTTCAAAGAGGGCAAACTTACCGACCGCTAATGCTCGTTTCACACAATACTTCTGAAAATCGAAGAGTGCAGGATTGAGGTCTGCATCCTCAACGGCAAATCCGCTCTCGATTCTCTGAGTTTTCTTCTGTTCGAGAAACTCATTATACTCTTTCTTTTCTTGCTCTGTCATGTTGCGTTGAAATTTTATAGTTTATCATGTTCGTAAATCTCTTTGTCGTATATCTTGGCAGCTCGATATTCGAGGTTGCAGCCTTTCGATGACTGCCAAGCATGGTCGAGATAGATAGCATCGCATTCGATGACCGCCTGAATGCAGTTACCCATAGCGATAGCCTCTGAGATATTCTGCGACTTATTCACATCGAAAGAGGAAACAAAAGAATATCCATAGAAACGATGGTCGGTCTTGATAATCTCTTTCAGCTCTCTCACTCGCTTCTGAGCCGCCTTATACTTATTCCCGAAACCTTGCTCAGGTCGGGCGTTGATTGGTGTTGCAATATAGAGTTTCATGCTCAGCCGATGATTAAATAGATGATGAATAACTGAACTATCTGCCCGATAATGCCTCCAAGCATGGTTGCAATCCAATCGAGCCAATCCCATTTATTGCCATACTGTGTATCTTTGAACTCCAAAGCTGATGCTGCACCGAGAACGCAGAGGATAGTGAATACCAATCCTAACGGTATCGCATAGATGAAATGCTTTTTCCTGTTACTTTCATTTAGCCACATAATCAATTATTTTCTTTACAAGGCGGTGTGACCGCATATTCGACATAATGTTTTAATTCATTGCAGTAGCGACCATTCACTCCGAGATATGATTTCGGGCATTTGGCGCATTGCTCATTTGTTTGACTGCTCATATCGGTATCTGAATTTAGTGAAATGAATGACTGCAAGCGGTTCTGTCAGGTCGGTTCTCTCAAACCAATTATTCCAATCGACCTCAGACAATCCATCATTATGAGCGAGAGTCTTGCAATCTACGGAACAACCATCTACGAGTTTCGGATGAATAGTTGCGCATCCTGCAACAACCATCTTCTGAATTCCGATACCGTCAGCTTTTGTGAGATTGCAGATGATTTCCTGCTTACTATGATATGGCTTTCCTGACCATTGACGGATGGAGAGTTGAGCTTCGCCTCTCTCGATTTGCTCGAAACGCTTTGCCCATAGCTCATAGTTCGCCCGAATGGTATGCAGCTTCGGAAACTCGCAGAATGTATCTGCATCTATCTTGAATGGCTGACCTGCATTGAATGCAGCTCTGAAATTGGTTGGTTCACCTTTTCTGCGATGATAAGCAGGAAAAACCTTTGATAGTGTCAATACATAAGTTTTCATCGTGAGCCTCCTTTCTGTAATTCTTTGATAACTTCATCTGCAATCTCTACGGCATCCATAGCGATGATAGCAGCATGATTACCGCCTCTTTTATCAATCATGGCGACCATTGCAGCCTTCGTGAGGTCGTATCTACGAATCTCCCAATCAATCTTTCTTCTTTCTCCGTTGATAAGGAGGTTCTTTTCTCTTTCCTCTCGCTCTTCTTTTGAAAGATGGCGACAGAGGCGAGTTCTTTCTGCGACACACTCCCTGCATCGGTTTTTATATGATTTTGTAAATTTGGTGATAGGTAGCTCTTTTCCGCATACCTCACATATCTTTGTTTCTTGTGCCATTTTCTTAATGTGTTATATGATTAGCAAATTGCAATAAATCCATTGCTTTGATTTCTCCAATCTTGATAAATCTATCAAGGCTCCAACCTACCTGAATAGAAGTGATAGAATGACTTTCCATAAAGATGACTACCATCGCTCTCTGAGCTTCAGTAATTGATGCAGGTTTGCATCCTGCGACTATCAGTCGAGGTTGAAATTTGATATAACCTGCTACTTCGACAGACCTATCATCACTAACCTCTGTATCAGGAACTCTCTCACTTAGGATGAGTTCCTTTGCAATCATGATATGCTCTGTGGTCTGAGTATAGTTTTCACATCCATATACCTTGCCATCAGGAGAAATCCATCCGCATAAGCATTCTTTTATATCATTCGGCTTAATCCATCTGTAAGGCTCGATTTCTTTATCATCATCTTCGACAGTTACCTCATTGATGCCTACGAGCTTTTTCTTGCCTTTTACTACTTCTCTCGCCAAATCCTCAGGAAATCCATTGAGAGCTTTAATGAGAATATCTATCCCTGTTTGAACATCGCCTGTCTCACAGAACCTCTCACGAGCAAATCTTGTTATAAACTCTCCTGATACTGAAAAATGAAGCACTCCCATACTCAATCCTCCTTTCTCTCGAAATTCTCACACGCCTTATCATTCCGATTGGCGCAGTAGAATAGTTTTTGATTAGCGAATCGAGGATTGCGGACGGTCTTCGGTTTCAGCTCGCAGACCCAACTCATAGACCATGCGTTGATAGAGGTCTTTCCCTCCTTGCGATGGATGCAGTCTTTGCATCTCCAATCGCCCTCTTTGATGCGATTATCTTTCTTGATGGAGATTATCACCTCTCCACCCATAACGGTCGCCTTGCACCCCTCAGGGATGAGATAGCTGCCGATTTCTAATGTTTGATTCTTCATTGTTGCGTTGAATTTAGAATTATTGAATTTCTCGTTTTCCTGCGCTCTCCTGCGATTTCTTGTGTTCAGGTGATAAAGTATTCATCTTTGTGCTTAGAATCGCAGGAAAGCCTATTTCTGTGCGTTCTGACCCCTATATGAGGGATTCTTGAAGATTATCTTCGTCATCATCTCGTTAAAGCGGTCAGCGATTCGGTCTTTATACTTCTCTCGAATCTCCTGAGGTCGGAGATTGGTAGTGATGACCGTAAAGAGCTGTTCATTGTAGCGATAGGAGAGCAAATCGATTACAGGACTGAGGATATTGCCATAATCGAGAACCTCTGTCGGCTCTAACCCCAAATCATCGATGCCGAGCATCTGCCTGTTTCGATATGCCTTGAATTGCTCATACGAATCCTTGTTCAGTCTCGCAATCTCTCTCGCATCGATTATCGCCAATCCCATATCTCGATTGAAGTCATCTTTCAAATCGAGCATATTGATGCAAGTCTGAATCGCTCTCATTAGTGTGGTCTTGCCGTTGCCTGGCACTCCGCAAAGAAGCAATCCGAAAGTCTTGCCCTCTTTGAGCCATTGAGCAGCCTTTTCGATGTAAGAATTCATCTCAGGACTCGCTCTGTACTCTTGATGCCGATATGCGACCTCAGTTATCACGCAAGCCGTTAGCATATCTCTCATCTGCTCATCGGTATAGGGCAGTTCAAAACGCCCCCTCGTAATCCTCCGCTGAAGTAGCCGTGACATCAGAGCCTCTACGTTTATTTTCTGATTTTTGTCTATCTGAAACATTGTTCTTTCGTTTTTCGGCTTCGAGTTGAATTCTCAGCCAATCATTAAAATGCCTTCGGGTATCATTGAAGTCCTGATGCTCCGTTCCCCTGCAATCGCAATCGAGAGCAAAGTCATCCAATCGCCTCACTATCTCGTCTATCGGAATATGGAATCTCATCGCCATCTGTTCGAGCCATATCTGAGCATTCTTCAATTCTTCGATGAATTTCAAATTTTTCGACTCGCCCTTAGATGATATAGATGTAGAATTATTATTCTTATATTCTTTATTTCCGTCAACTATGGTATAAACTTGGCCATCAACTATGGTATCAACTTTCGTTTCGCCTTTATACCCTAAACTATCTGATTTAATGATATTTACCTCCGAAATTGGCTTATCAACTTTACCCCTTATTTTTTCATCATTTTGCCTATTAACGATGCTGTCAATTTGGGTATTAAGCGTTGAATCATCATTACATTGATATTTCTCATAATTGCAGATAGTTAGGATAGAAGTTTGCCTGTAAATAGTGCTTCGTTTTATCATATCCTCTCCCTCCAAGAGCCTCAGGAACTTTATTATTGTCGGATGACTCTTTCCCCATCTCTCAGAGAGAAAGGATATTGATGCGATTATCTGACCTCTGCGCAATACGAACAGATGAGAATCATGCAGGACTTGCTTATCTTCCCAAGCGGCGAGAAAGAGCAAATCAAGCCACCATCTCAGCCTTTCGGCATCCTGCCATAGCCAATGACTTGCAATCTCTCTGCTTATTTTTATCCATCCTGCCATATCGTCTCAGTTCAAGCAAATAGAAATTTCTCCCAAATATCGATGAATTGCTTTCCGCAATACTCAGCAAGCTCTCTCGTTTTGAAGGCAAGCCGAGAACCGTTAATCGTACTCGAGTCCGATGACGCATAAACCGCATCCGCAAAAACGACACCGCCACCCGCATTCGCATTGCTACCCGACCGACCAACGACACGGCACTCTTTCTTCTCATCCTCATCGAGTTCCTCATATTCCTTTTTGGTGTATATGTAGAACCAAGGATAATAACGGCACTCATCGCCATCGAACTTCGGCTTCCATCCCTCATTCAGAGCCTCTGCGATGATAACGAGGCGAGTATAAGCGAAAAGATGCAGATTATTGTCAGCCTCTTTGAATGAGCTTTCTATCACCCTGAACTGAGCGACAATAGGATGCTCATCTCCGAGGATTGCGACTGCATCCTCAAAGGTCTTGACCTTATCTTTGATGTCCTGAGCAAAGATTTCTTTGCCGAAAAGATGCTCCAAAAGCTCTCTGCCGTTGGCATCTGTATTGTTGTAAGCTGCAAGTGCATTCCCAGCACTTATCTTCAATTCTTTATCCATTGTCTTTTGATTTTTTGATTGTTGAAAATGTTTCTTTATTCACCCAATTATCGGTGCATTGGAAATATCCTGCCTTATAGCATTCCTCTTGCGTAGCATCAGGATGAGCCAATAGCCACGCTTTCATTTGGTCGAGATAGCTCATATCAGTAGGGTATTGATGATAGGTCGATTTCCAAGCCTCTCCGAGCAATATAGGTCGGCTTACCTGATACCGCTTTTATTTCCTTGCGGAAACGCTCTGCATCGCTATTGTTTCCTGAGAGATGGATAAGGATTATCTCTGACACCTCAGAGAGGTCATTTGCCATGAGAATTCCTTTCGTTGTCTCAATCTCCATGTGCGAGTGCAGGAGGCGGTCTTTCATCGAGTGCGGCACGATGCCCGATTCTATGTTTTGCAGGAGAATATCATCCGCATAGTTCGCTTCGAGCATGATATGATTGAGTTTCGGCAATCTGTATTCAAGCATCATCGTATCGGTGACGAATAGCATCCTGCCCATCTCTTTATGCTCTATGACGAAACCAAGACACGGCACATCGTGAGCCACGCTCAGACAGAAGATTTTGAAACCGCCTACCTGATAGCCGTGCATCGGCTGAACCTCCTTGCAGAATACCCGATTCCTCAGATTATGAGAATCGAACACCTGAGGCAAAGCCAAGACCTTGATACCATAGGAGAGAATATCTTTCAGGCTTCGGGAATGGTCTCTATGCTCATGCGAGATAACACAGCCGAGAACCTGCTTTAATTGAAATCTGAGAGCTTTTTTTATCTCGATAGCAGGAATACCTGCCTCGATGATTAAAACGCCGTCAGAGGCTTCTAAAAGATAGCAGTTGCCCGATGAACCTGAGCCTAAACATTTGAGTACCATTCCCTGTCATGATTTAGATATTAGTAACTTGGAGCTTCTTCTGCATTCTCAGCAGGAGATGCTTCTGATTCTTTGATTTCGCCTGTCTCTGTATCGACTTCCTCGTATTGAGCGGTATCGAGTTCGATAGACTGACCATTCGCATTCTCGCTGATAAGGTCGTTTCGGCTCATCTGAGAATCCTCGACATCCTTTGAGAGAGCGTTCTGCATCTCGACAGAGAGATAGCCATACTTCGAGAGCAAACGGCGGATGACGGTCTTTAACGCCATATCATTGAAGTTGCCCTCCCAACCGACCTTGCTTGATGGCTGATTCGCCTGAGCGAGCTTGATGAGAGCTTCTGCACTCGGTTTTTTATTGCCCTTGAATGATGGAGAATATCTCAAAGCATAAGCAGCCATATCCTCGACACTCACAAAGAGGGTCTTATTGAAGCCGTTGAGCATCTCGAAATAGCAGAAGTAGCCGATAATCTTGTCAGACTTCTTTTCTCCATCGAGAGCGATTTCACCTGTGAGCTTCGATACTTTTCTCATCTCGCCCTCGTAAACGAAATCGGCATTGATGGTGCGATACTGACCTGTGCGCATAGCGAGTTGGATATATCCCTTGTAGCCAGGCACGAATGTAGGTGTAGGAACTTTCGACCATGAACCATCTGCATTCTTAACCGAGTTATTGAATACGATGATGTAGGCGAAACCGAGAGCCTTGTTGAGAGGAAGTCTCAGGGTCGCAGCTCTGAGAGCCTCTGCTATCACGAGTGCAGGCTTGCAGGTTTGCAATTGCTTATCGCCTGTAAAGAGGTCGATGAGCGATGCCACGAAAGCATCTTTGTGTTCACCGAGAGCGTTCTGAAACTGCTCTTGGACGGATGGAGCGTTGATAACCGACTTCATCAGGTCGATAGGTCGCTCCTGCTTTTGGATTTCATTTGCCATAATGCGTTGAAATTTTGAATTGTGAAACATAAATTGATTATTTATATCTCCATATAAAGGAGTTTGTCTGTTTGAGATAGCCATTTGCAACTCTCGCTATTGATGATGCGTTACTATGCGTCATTTCTGCTGCCATTTTTACGCTATCATATTCACGGATGAATTGCCTTGATAAATCATATTGCAGAACTTTCTTTGAATTAGGATTGAGAGAGCCTCGTTTCCCAAACATTCCATTCTTTTCTCCTGTTTGGTTTCGATTGGCGATACCTCTTGCTATACGAGTTCCATAATTCCGATTTTCTTTAATCGTAGCCCATTCGAGATTTTCTACTCGATTATCGGTCTTATCTTCGTTGATATGATTGACCTCAGGCTTATTCTCAGGATTAGGAATGAAAGCCAATGCGACTGCACGATGAATAGCCATTCTCTTAGCTTTTCCGTTTTTACTCAGAAATACAAACATATATCCGCTTTTCTGATACAAGGGCAATAGGATGAAACCTCTTAGATTTTTGGTCGTTTCGCCATTTCTTCTTACTATTCTATCAATAGAGCGTATCTGCCCTTGATTACTCACCTGATATAATCCCTCGTACTGAGGTATATCTCTCCATTCTTCTTTCATTTTATAATCAGTTTATCATCTTCGGTTACTACGAGCAAAATCATCTGACTTGCAATCTTCGGCACATTATTGATAGCCTCTGCATTATCCAAGAAACAAGGAGCGGTGATTTGCTCATACTTGCATATCGCACTGATAATATCCAATCCTGCGATAATCTTCATGGCATTGTTCAGGTCTGAGTAAGGCACTCCGTTCACGGTAGCCTCACAGGTCTCGACCTCGCCACCATTGATTTGCTGCTCGAACATCTTGAACTTGACGAGAGAGAAAAGTCCATTGATACGATTCTCAACGGCTTCGATGCGAGCTTTCGAGAATGCTGCCATAGTGAACTCGATACCCTCCAACTGAGCCAATTCCTCGCTCTGTTCCCTGAGCTGCTTTTCAAGCTCTTTGATACGAGCCTCATTGCGCTCGATGGTCTCTTTCTTGGCGAGCTTCGCCTTGATAGCATCAATCTCATCGGTGATGGATTTCTTCTGCTCATTCAGCTCTACGGTATCAGGCACATCAATAGGAGTATTGACGGTTTCTTCAAGCTCTGCAATCTGTTGGATGAGATTCTTGATTTCCTCATCTGATTCGATAGCAGGAGCAGCATCAGGAGCAACGAGGGATTTGCTATAAAGAGGATTATTCTTGATAGTCTCGATGCGAGATTCAAGCTCTGAGATACGTTCCTCGCATTTCTTGATGAGAGCTTCGGTCTCCTGAGTGTTTTTCTTGACCTGCTGACCTTTGCGATTGTTTTCTTCGAGGTCGGATGCTTTCTTCGTATTGAAGTTGGCGGTCATCTCGTTCTGCTTACGCTCAATATCATCAATATCGAGAGGTCGCTTGCAGGTCGGACAGATGAATTCATCATCCTTAAATTGTAGAGTGCGAGCCTTAATCTCTCGCCATTCAGCGATGAGAGCTTCACGCTTGGCTTTGAGAGATTCCAAATCTTTTTGATAGCCCTGCATCTCAGAGCGGACACGAGATAGCTCATTCTGAGCCAAAGAGAGATTATCTTTCAATTCTCTCTGCGATTTGCACTCTGCATAGTAATCGCTCTGAACACTCTCTTTGATTTTGAATTCCCGATTCTGCTTTTCCTGACGGAGATTCGAGAGCTTCTGTTGCAGCTTCAGTCGGGTATCGCTCGCATTCTTGTATGCCTGAGATTTATCTGCGATAGCTTTCTCAATCTCTGAGAGCTGAGATTTCTTCGTATTCAGGTCAGTATCGAGTATCAGCCAATTCTCAGCCTCAGGCATATCTCGCTTACGCTCATCGATACGCTCAGGGATGCCATCGATTTCTGCCTTGATTCTGCGTTTCTTCGCCTGAATCTCTCTCTTATACTCTTCCATCGTCTTACCTGTGAGAGATGCAAGGAGAGCTGTGAAATCTTCGTTTCCTGCGGCTATCTCCGCATCGCTGATGTCTCCTGCCATCCTGAAAAGCATCGCTCTCTGAGCATCGGTTTTCTGAGCTGAGAAATAGAGAGGATTGGTGATGAACTTAAAGACCTGCTCTGAGCATATAGAGGTGATTTTCTCTCCCCATTCCTTGACAGACATAGGAACATCATTATAGAGCCTTTCTTCTTCATGCCCTGTGAATTCCTCAGTAGCAGAGCCACGTTTCTTCTGCCATTTCTCAGAGTAACGGCGACAGAGGGATATTTCCTCATCATCGACCGTCAGGATAGCCGATACCTCATGCGGAATGCGAGGGATAGCCACGCCCTGAGCATCGAGGGTCTTGATATTGAAACTCTTTCTATCTTCGCTATCCTTGCCGAATAAGAGCCAAGTGAAAGCATCGAAGATAGTTGTCTTTCCTGAGCCGTTCTTTCCGAGAACGCTCGTCATCGAGTCATTGAACTCGATTTGAAACTCCCTGAGACCTTTGAAATTCAAAAGGGAGAGCCGTTTGATAATTACCTTTTTCATTTGCGTTGAAATTAAAGTTTATATTGCCATTTATAATTCCCTGCCGTTTTAGCCTTACCTCTTGCAACGGCACATATTGAAGTCATACAGATGCCGAGTTTCTCAGATGCTTTTTTGATACAATCCCATTCTTTTATGAATTTTCCATCTTTCGTGAGTTGTATTATTTTCTTTGCATTGGGATTTAATCCATCCTTATGTTCACGATGCCATTTCCTATCTCTATTTGAATGACCTCTTTCAATGCCTGTCCCATAATGGAGATTATCATTAAGGCTCATCCATTCGAGATTAGTAGCTCTATTATCTCGCTTATCTTCATTGATATGATTTACGGTACTCAGATTATCAGGATTTGGAATGAAAGCCGTAGCAACAATCCGATGAATCAGGTAGTTTTTATTTTTCCCATTTTTACAGAGAGTTACAGAGAGATAGCCATCCTTCCTCTCAATAGGGCATAATATCTGACCTTTAATCGTAACAAATCCCTTTTCTCCCCATCGTGTCCGTCTTGGAGTAGTTCTATCAAGAGAGCGGATGTTTCCGAGGTTGCTGACCTCATATAAATCCTCATATTCAGGTATAGATTTCCATTCTTCACTCATCTTGCGTTGAATTTATTGTGAAACATAATACTGAGCCACTTTCTTTTTGGTCGCAGTCTCAATCCTATCGACCTTGATGTTTACTTCGGGATGGTCTCTCCGAATATCGCTGATACGAGATGCGAGGCGCATACAACCAAATAGTTTCAGAGCTTCGAGACTCGTGATGCGATGACCTTCCATCAGATAAGCGAAAATCCTCTTATTCTGACTTTCGGATGATTCGAGATTCTGATTATCATTCATAACTTAAAACTTTGGATGGTTAATCACTACATGGGTCGTTGCCTGAGCCTTGATTTCCTGATTGGTCGGTACTCTGTCTTGGAGCATCCAATCCTCAATCTCAGACTTCTTGAAATAGGTATTCTTGCCCTGCTTGTAATAGGGAAGTGCTTTCTCGCTCGTCAGATGTCGGACTCTGCTTTCAGAGAGACCGAGCATCAGAGCGACCTCTGAGACGGTTAGAGCCTCTTTCGATTGAATGAGGATGAGCCTCTCAATCCTTGCAAGTCTTTCATCTGCACTCATTATCATTCCTCCGCAATCATTTTTGAGAGTTCAGGAACAAGATTCTTAGATTCCCAATAAGCTACAAGCCTATAAAGACCATATCCTGCACCGAAACCGATAGATTTTGAAACTAAGAGCATCCATGCCCATCTCATTAGAGGGAGATTCTCATCGGGAATACTGAATACTCCGAGGATTACCACGAAACCGATAATAATCATCACATAATAGCGATAATTCAGAAATGCCTTTTTCATATTAAAATTTCTCTCCATAATTTAAGATTGATATTTTGATTACCATTGAGCGGTTTCCATCGACATCGAATGTCTGAACATTATCTGTGATACCGCTTTCTTTATTCTCTGCTTTCCTCTTTGAAAGCTCATTCATCCAATCGGATAATTCCGCAGGAACAGGGAAAGTGACTGATTTTCGAGTGCGTCCGCATTCAGCGGAAATACACATCTTTTTGATTCCTTTCTTTTCTGCCATACTGATGATTTTTGTTGCGTTGAAATCCACACGTTAGCGTTTAGGAAATAAATAATCAACATTTACTCCGAAATGCTCTGCGATAATGCTCTGAGCGAGCGCATCGGGAGTCTGCTGCCCTGAGAGCCACATTCGGACGGTCGTTTCTGTTCTCCGAGTAATCTTTGCTACCTCTGAAACGAATTCCTGAGCAGGGGTTGGCTTGCTCTTTTGCTCGTTGTAGAGGTCGAAAAACGTCTTTTCTGCCATACTTTAATTATTTTTAATGTTAAACTTTATGCTTATTAGGCATTATTTTATTATCTCTGCACCCAAATTTTCATCGAGTGCGGCAATAACTTTCCGTATTGCGTTGCAAAGATAATAAAAAAAACATTATAGCAAGCCATAATAATAAAAAAAAATGCTTGTCGTTAAGTTTTTTTAAGGATTGAGCAATAACAATACGCATTATTAACGCATAAAGATTAGAAAAATGGAAAGAAAAGAAAGACTGCAAACTGCCTACGAGTATTTAAGAAATCAGGGCAGAGTTCATACACATAAAGATGTCGCATCTACAATGGAAGCGACACGACAGAATGTATCGGCAGCATTGAAAGGAAAAGACGGAGTACTGACCGATAACTTTCTCAGACGGTTTAATCTCGCTTTCGGAGAGCCTTTTAATCTTGATTGGCTCATCAACGGCGATGGCGAAATGCTTTCACGTCCTATTCATCAAGAAATCAATGGAGACCATAATACCCAAGTCGCAGGGAACTATCAGACAAATAATCCTGAGACCTTGGATAAAGCTATTGATGAGATTGCAGCTCAGAGAAAGCTCGTAGAAAAATCCCAAGAGCAAATCGACCGATTATTATCTATAATAGAGAATATGAATAATAAATAACGATATGGTAGCACTTCAACAATTATATGTTCTCAAAATCGAATATCAGAGACGGCAACAGATATTCGATGAGAGTATTGCTATAATGCAAAAGACAAATAATCCTGATGTCTTGATGCGCAGATATTCTGAATTGACAGATTTCGTAGATTGGTTCTTTGCTCAGAAAGAGAAAGGGTTGCCTCTCAAAGCTGATAAGACGAAAGAGCAGATGAATAGCGATATTCCTGCTTTCTTTAATTATCATTCTGTGAGGATTGCAAACTATATAATAGAGCATACTCCAAAGAAAGAACATCATAACTCTCTTATGCTTCTTTTATCTTCATTAAAAGAATGTAGAAATAAAGAAGAATCTTATATTAAAATCTCAGAACTTATAAACAAGAATTTGAATAATGGATAATATAAAGCAACTATCTTTCTTCACCATCGATTTGATGAAGTCAGCAATCAATCACGATGAGAACCTCTCAGGAAAGGCGAGAGAGCTTCTTTTGCAGACAGGCAAAGAGTTTGACCGATGCAAAGTGAATAACGAGCCTACGAGCGAAATAGAATACCTATACGACACCGCTCTATGGTTGAGCGAGCAAATCTTCACAGACGATGAGCAGAAGGAGAGTATATAGTCAGAATACTATCGGCATCATGGAGCGTTTCTTTCAGGCTTTCGAGCGATGCAAGGAAATGAAGCTCCTGAAAGTCGCCGACTACTGCCGAGATAACAATATCGACAAAGCGCATTTCTATACTCAGCGCAAAGACCTCAATCGGGGTTTCTTCGAGGTCGGATGGATGCTTCCGCTCATTCGGGATTGCAGAGTCTCATCCTATTGGTTGATGACAGGCAACGGAGAAATGTTCGGATAATAAGAGAGGGCAGCTATTAGAGAAAATCTAACAACTGCCCTCTATCTTTTTCGTGAGGTCACGAAAATGGTCTCACTTCTTTTTCTTCGGCTTTTCCTTCTTTCCCTTTGGCTCAGGTCTGAGAACATTCGGGATATTGGCGACCGCTTTCTGCTTATTCTTATCCATCACCTTTGCATATATCTGTGTCGTGGAAAGCTCACGATGACCGAGTAGCTTGCTGACGGTGTAGATGTCCGTTCCGAGGTCAAGCATCATTGTGGCGAATGTATGCCGTCCGCAATGGAATGTGATTTTCTTATCTATCTTTGCCCTCAATACCCATTCCTGAATAGCCTTATTCGTGCATGATGGTGAGTGAATATCCTGAAAGACCTGCTCATTCGGTTTCCCTCTTTCGCCCATCAGCTCCGCAGCCTGTGGAGTGATGTCGAGATACTCCTGCCCCTGAGTCTTTTTCTGCCTGAATATGATTCGGGTGAAATCCCCTTGATGATGAACCTCTCCCCAAGTGAGTTTCAGAATATCGCTCCGTCTGAGACCTGTCAGACATGAGAATAAGAAAGCAGCCTTGATGCGAGGATATTCACATTCTGTCTGAGCGAGCTTTCTAACCTCATCGATGGTGAGATACATTCTCGTTCCTTCTTCTGCTTTGAAATTCTCGACATTGCGAGCAGGATTGATGGGGATAATCCTATCCTCGAAAGCCTGATTGAGACACGCCCTGAGCTTATTGAAGTAACTGAGTTTAGAGTTTCGGGCGAGAGGCTTATCTTTGATACGAGTGCGATAATCATGCGCCCAGGCAACCGCCTCGTTTTCGAGATAATCGTGAAATCCCTGCACCCATTCCTGAGTGATATTGGCAAATGTCAGTTTCTCATTCTTATCATAGATTAGAAGATGATGCAGACACGAGAACCAATTTCCCCAATTACTACGGCTCTCAGCTCCGAGCCTCTTTTGGCACATAGCACGATAATAAGGATAGAATAGGGTATCGGTCGCAAATTCTGATTTGAACCCATATTCGCCGTTCTGCATCTCGACAATCCTCTTTGACTTGATGGAGTTGGCGAGCTGCATGGTCTGTCGATTCGTTTCCTTATCCTCTTTGGTGCGCTCAGGGATGAGATAGAGCTTCAGGAATTCATAAGTTCTCTTTCCGTCTCTATATATATCAAGATAGAGACTGATGTTACCGTTCTGCAAAGGCTTCTGTCTGACCTTTATCGGCTCTTTAATTTTCTTTTCTTTCGCCATATACTGATGCGTTGAATATCGATGTCTTTTTGTTACTTTTGTGACCCGAAATAATCGAGTAACAAAATGGTAACGCAAATATAGCACTTTCCTGACATAATAACGGCATAGATAATAGATTTATTGTATTTGCATCCGAAATACTGATTTCAGAGGCTTTTGTGCTGATTTGATGCTGGTTCTATGCTGATAGAGTGCCATTCTAATTTGCTGAGAATTTCCGTCATTACTTACCCACGCAGGATATTTGTAACTATATTATAACTCAGTCATTTACAGAACGATTAGAGCATATTAGAGTGAGTCGGAGTAACAAACGAGTAACAAAATCGAAAAAAAAGAACCGCACGACCGATGATGAATCTCTCATTTCAGCCGTGCGGATTTCAACGCAACTGATGAAGAGTTTATCATCAGTGCGACAAAGGTATGAAAATTATTTCATTCCACAAAGAAAAAGCACCGAAATTCACATTCCGATGCCCTCTCTTAACCTTAAAACTAATACTATGGTTTACACAAAAGCCTTTTCGTAATCTTCAAAATCGGTTTCCTGAATATATAACCGATAGCGATGATAAGCAGGATGAGACACCAAGGAAACCACTTGATGCAAGTATGCTGCCACCATGTCAGCTCTCTCTCGACCTCTTTCTTATCTATCAGAGTGATATATTTTGTTTTGGTCTTATATTCAGTCCTGACACTATCATTCCTCTCGACAGGCTTCTGAAACTCCGAAGCTATCTCCTGCGGCTTCGTTTTCAGGTCGTGATACAGAGTGCCATCCTGATTGATGCGAGCATCTGAGGTCGCATAATCATTTTCGAGATGAGAGGTACTATCCTGAGTCGTGCGCTCTGCCATCTGAGCAGGGATTTTGATATAGACGGTATCTGTCAGATACTCGATGACCTTTTCAACCCTGACTTCGGTATTCGAGCTATCTTTCTGCTGAATGACGGTCGTATTCTGTTCGACCACTCGCCGCTGAGTGCAGCACCCCGACACTATAAAGAGCATCGAGACCAATACTGCACTCAGCACATACATCGATATATGGTCACGAAAAAAAGTTTTCATAATCTGATATATTTTTGAATTGCATCGGCATGGAGATTGACGATTTCCTGCTTCCCTCTCTCTGACATCAGGAACTCGACCTCAGCCTTATTGTCTTGAAATAGATTCTCTGTCAGAACGGCAGGGCAGTTGGTATCTCTGACGATAGCGAAATTGCCTACCCAATATCTGCACGATGGCACAGAACGATTCCCTTTGAGATTCCTCTTTGCCGCTTCATCATAGAGAGTCTGAGCGAGAATCTTGCTCTTTTGGCTCGCATTTGGAGCTATCCATCCGCTCCATCCGCTTGCATCATGCCAACGACCATCACTCTTTGCTGCATTGATATGGATGGAGATTAGCATCACATTCTTTGAACCGAGTTTCGCACAGATAGCATTGACCCTACGGCAACGCTCTCTGAGTGATATATCTGTTTCTTCGGTCACGATACGCTCTGCATCGAGACCTCTCTTTTTCAGCTCTGCAACCAATCGGGATGCAATATCTCTCGCCCAAGCATATTCCCTGAGCTTTCCATCAGGAGAGCATTTTCCCAATGTATTAGAGCCATGTCCGTTATCAATCAGGATTTTCATTAGATTTCTGTTTTTGGCGTTCATATTCTGCGAGCATCTCACGAGCAGCAGCAATCTGTTCCTCTGTGACACGACCGCCATTCTTTAACTCATCGAGGGTGACATCAAAGTGCCTCTCAGTCTTATCTACCATGATTCTTTGCAGAGCCTTCCAAAAACGGCTCTCGTTTTCATCCCGACATGAACTTTCATTTTCAAGGATAGACCATGCTTGTTCAAAGCATATCGCTCCTGTGATGACATAAGATAATGGAATCGATACATGAATGAATACCCAATGCTCAACGAGATATGCGAGCAGGATGAGCCATAATCGCTTTGGGATGGTCGATTTCACCACCTTGCCGAAAGCGAAGCTCGCGAAATGAGCTTTCTCACGACTCGTTTTCTCAGGGTACTTTTGATGCACTCGCTTGTCGAGCTGATAAGCCGTCCAAGCATCATAGACGATGAAGATAATCGTCACAATAATCAGAGGGAAAGTCGGCTTGAACTCACCGATGAGCCAACCGATACCGCCTCCCAATAGGCAGACCATTCCTTTCCAAAACTTATATATCAATTCCATGCCGAGCTGAATTTTGGTACAAAGATAATAAAAAGATGCTTAATAAGCACCTTTTTATGGTGATATTTTATGATTTTTTGTATAAGAGAGACGGAAATCTGTAAATAACCGTCTCCCTCATTACAATTTAATCATGCAAAGTATAGCTCCAATCAATACCGAATACTATAAATTCAAATCCGGCATCATTCAAGGATGAATCATCTGCAACCCTGATTTCGACATAGCTTGAATCTCCATCGAAAACAACATTATACACATTTGCAAATACTGCATTACCTGCGCCTGTGCCATCCACGCCTCCAAATCCGCATACCATGAAATGAGAACCTGAAGGAATATTACTCGTGCTGAATCCCATTCGATAGACACCTTCCGATACTCTTGATATGCTCAATATCGAACTCATCGGAAGATTATTCCACCAATGCCCTGTGAATTGTCCTTCATGGGCTGAGTATCTTCCCTGACCTAAGATTAAGGCATACCGACCTCTCACTCCGCTATCTGCCTTAAAGTCGGTTTGACTGAAACGTGATGTGATTTCCCATGAGCCTTTGACCGAGCCATCGGTTGATGGTCTTTGGAAACAGGTCGCCTCTAACACCTCCTGAGGTCTCAAAACCGCCTCATAGTTTGTGCTTATCGAAGTCATAGAACCTCCCTCATCCTCTGTGACTGAGAAATTCGTCAATCTTATACGATAATCTCCTTGCGAGAATGTTCCTGTATTGATGACCTTTATCACTTTGCCGATATGCTCTACTCCAGAGTTTACCACAATGGTAGTTGTTTGCGAAACTCCTTGCAGATAAAATATATTATAATCTTCAAGATGTTCATGTCCTCCATATCCTGTTGACATCAGCAATGTTCCACCAAGTCGAGCACCTCCATGAACTCCATCGAGGTACATCGCTCCGTTCTGAGATTCGAGACGATTATTCCTGAATATCCATCCTCCGATATTCGCTCCATTCGAGAAAAGGAAATCGAGATTCAATACGCCATTCTGATAGAGTAATTTTGAACCGAGTTTCATTCCACCTGTCAGGAGGTCGATATAACTCTGCCCATCCGCACTCACTATCCTATCGGTCGTGATTCTTGCAGGGAGAATCTCAGTGAATCCATAGAGCGACACATAAGACCTCTGCTCATCGAGTTCTGAGTTCAGAACGCCGACTAACAGATGATAATAGCCTGATTCTCGCTCCATATCGATAGGAGTCTCAGAAAGCAGGAACTCGCCATTCTGAGCCGCTGCCGTATCGACCTTGGCATAGAGATAGTATTTCTTGCTTCCATCTTCAAGACGAGCCGATACATAAGCGGTCATCTCCCATGTCTTATACTCATCGATAGAGTGTGATGACTTGATGGCATCGATGCCAAGTGTCATGTGTCTCAGGAATGAATGAGGCACAGAGAGCTGCTTATTGGCTGCATCATAGGTCACTTGGAATGATGAGTCGATAGTCGCAGAATCGATAGCGGTCACGAATTGGAATTGCAGCGACTCATCACCAACGAGCATCGCCATAGTCTGCACGGTGACAGGATTCACGCTGCCTGAGAAATTATCAAAGGCATCCTCTAACATCGAGAGCGATTCCTGAGCATCTCTGAATCGTCTGCGAGTGAACTGCAACGCATCTTTGTGGTTTTCCTCGATGATGACCTCCTGAGAGTCAATCTCCCTGAGCTTCGATGTGAGCGATTGCCCTGTGACATTATTCGAGATTTCGACCGTAGGCGAATAGGGAGAGGTGAGAAAATCCTTGATGCCTGTGATGCGAATATCCACACCATCAGGAACGAATTGCGTATCTGAGAAATGAACATAACCGCCGACAATCAGTTTGCCGCCGATATTTATCCAATTCCTCTTAGCATAGAGAGATTGCAGCGTACCTGTGAACGTGAACTTCTGATTCTCATTCTCCCACAGATGCCTGATAGCCTCTCTCATCATATCCCATGATGCGCCTTCTTTGGCTGCATTATCACAGATATATGACGGAGGCAGCATGATTCCGAATATAGCATAAGTATCATTCACGGCAGGAATGAATGTCGCATTCGGCATGGTCTGTCCGTCTATCTCCTGAGGCACAATCTCAAATCGTCTCTCAGGATGCTTATACTTGAATTCAAACTCTTTCTCTCCTGCAAGCATTCCCGACTGAAATACGATGGTCGGAGTCTCGCCCTCGATGATATAGTCATTGATATTCAGGTCGGCAGGGATAGTGTTATCGATGAAGTCGTAGAAATTCTTTGCAGGCTTCACTGCGATTACCGATGTGACCTTTCCGATACGAGATGGATAATGTTCTGAGCAGTCAAGACTATCCTCTTTGACCGCATCAGAGATGACATCAGAACGCTCGATATAATAGCCATTCGCATCGCTCGTATAGATATGCCCTATATTCGCATTATAGCCTTGCTCATCTGAGAAATGAGTGCCATCATATCCCAATGACTGAGACTTAGGCAAAAGCAGCTCAGGTGAGCCATATTCCGAGCGGTCGATATTCCTATCTCCACCCTGCACATAGAGTCGCTTGATAGGTAGCTCATTCGATGGAGTTGTTCTGCCCACTCCTGGCATGAAGCCGTTTCCCTTGCCGTATGAGAGTGGGAGAGGGTCACTCTTATAGTATTCGACCTTATGGAGATGGATAGTCGTGCCGACAATCTCCCATTCAGTTTCAAAGGTATCTGCTACCTGAGAGAGAGCTGAATCGATATTCGTATGATTGAATTCGATGGTCTTTTCATTGGCATCGATACATGTTCCGATACTCCACACTCCTGCACCATCACGCTCATTCAGATTGGCGACAATCTCCGCAATGAATTCATGCGGCTTTGCGCACATCGAGTATTTGAGCCGCTTATCAACCGAGTTTCTCATCTTGTAGAGAGCCATATTATCCTGCCTCGTTCCCATATTCAGGGTGTACTCGATATGACGAGTGCCCTGTTTCTTTATGTTCTGAGGTGCATTGAGGAAATATCTCTCTCCCATATAGTCACAATATGCCCCGACAGGAATCTCAACGTATCGAGGCAGCGAGAACTTCAAAACGAGCTGAGGTTTCGCCATCAGGGAACGATAGCGGTAGCTGCTATCATTCGGCTGCACTTCGAGAGTGGTATTATTGAAATGTAGTATCATCTGCTTACTTTTTATAATTGAAATAGAAATTGCCGAAAAGCCTCACTCCTACGAAATAGAGCGAAGCAATGAAAGTGAACCATATCACCGCAAACAGATTCTTATTCTCTTTCTTCACGACTTTCATCATATTCACATAAAGATTCATATCTGCATCGAAACGGTCATCACTATCGCCTCCCCTGTCATAGTCATCATCGTGCATGACACACGGAGTATAGAATTTCTTAGCATAGGGAGGCTTAATATATTTAAGCACTCCCTTTTGGCAACCGCATCCCTTACTCATCGCTCACAACGAAAAGAGAGTAATCGATTGAATCTTTCTCCTGCCATCCCTCTTTGAGAGCGTTATTGATGAATGCAAAAGCTCTCATCACGAAATCAGCAAGCACCTCAGTCTTGGTGAATGTGTGATAAACAGGATTGCCCTCTGCATCCTCTCCGAGCTTGAATTTCGCAGGGAGATTTGCGCCCTCTGTCTGAAATGCGAGGTCGTAGGCAGCTTTGAAATTGAACTGATTTTCCGATGAGAGATATACAGGCTTTCCGTTCCATGAGAACCCTGTGAGGATAGTCGCATCGGTATGAGCATTGATGAGTGCCTCGATGTCTGCTTTGACCTCTGCGATGGTCGGGATATGGTCGTAGTCCTTACGCCAATTATAGCCACTCTCTGCATCCTCTGAGTCTTTGCCGAAACCTACATAGATGCAAGCCTTTGTCGATGACAATTTCACGATGCCATCCTGACGCTCAGATGCGCCATAAATCTTGAAAAAATCTGTATTCATATTACCTGATTTTTAATTGGGTGAATAATCTGTTTATTTCATCATCTGACGGCATCTGAAATCCGAGAGCGACCGCCGAGCAGAAAGTATATTTCGGATATTGACCTTGGAAATCGACCTCCATAGAGCAGAAGAAAGGGAATCCGTCAGGCTCTTGCTTTCGCCTGTCAAGCTCATCCCAATTTTCTTTGTCGCCTGTCCAAAGTTTCCTGAGCTGACCCTGATAGATGATACTCACGACATATTTATCTCGTGGTTTCTTCACGAGTGATGTATCACCACCTCTCGCAAGAGTATCATCAACCTCTCGCTTATATCTTTCCTGCTCGACCAAAGGCACGACACCTTTCTCGTAATCAACCACGATAAAAGGCTTGTGGTCTAACTCACGACCGCTTATCTTCGAGCCTCTGAAACTCTTTTTGCCGTTGAAGGTCTGAGGACTGCTCAGAGCCTTTCCAAAATCTTTCATTCTTTTCTTCTTTTTCTTTAATTTGTTATACTCGCTTGGATATAGAATCGTCTCCATAAGATGCCAACCATTGCAATGCTTTGTCATGCCCCACAGAGAACCGATAAGCTCAATCCTGCGCTTTCTTGACTTAACTTTTCTCAGCTTCTGAGCGAAGTTCTGCTTCACTCTCTTTCTGAGTAGTGAATGAGTCGGGAAAATCACATATCCGAGGAAATCCAATCCATCAGACAAAGGAAATACCCTCTCATTATATTTTATCTCCTGACCGATGACTTCAATCTGCTCATGGACGATTCCTCTGCTCTCCCATAGATAGAGCTTCGAGCCGCTCGCAATCACTCCGTCATCGCAATACCGATAGAAATGCCTTACTCCGTATCGGTCTTTGAGATAGTGGTCGAGGAATACCGATAATAGAAGATTTCCGAGACCCTGAGATGAACGCATCCCCATTGAGATTCCCTCATCGAGAAATCTCACGAAACTCTCCAATATCGAAATCAATCTCTCATCCTTGAAAACCTTTCTCACACAATACATGATGAAATCCTGCTTCACCGTATCATAGAATTTACGGACATCGAATTTATAGATGTATCTCATCCCCTCAGGGTCGATACGAATATCTCTTTCGATATAGGCTTTCAGGTCGTGCATTCCTCTTTTCTTGATAGATGCAGAGGTAGTCCTGATAAATCGCCTCAGATGCTTATCGACAATCTGCATGACTGCACCGACCTTGATTCGGGTTTTCATGTCGAATACTTGAAGATGCCGCTCTTTCCCTGCCTCTACAATATCCTTAGGATGCCACTTTCCGAGATTGACCTTTCCTGACGCAATTTCTTCTGCTACACCATCAAGGAACGCTTCCCGATGGGCGAGTAACCATCTGCCTTCACTCAGACTCTTTCTCAGAGTGCCTCTCAGAACCGTATCAAACGCTTCTTCGAGATTGGGACGCTCGATGATTTCCTCAATCACATAGCCATCTCTTTTCGCCATTTCAATGAAACTCCTTCAGTTCCTCAGGTCTGAGGTGTTCGAGAATGAACCTACCAACCTCTACCTGCATTCGTGATTTTTCAGTTTTCCGATTTATTATCGCTTTTACTGAGGCTCAGGTCTCTCGCCCTCAGCTATTCTCTATCTCGTAGGGATATGTCGTAGAGACGATTATTCGGGGAGTTTCGCCCCTATATTTCTTTTCTGTTTGCAAGCCGAGAACCGTTATTCGTATTCGAGTTCGATGACGCATTATTCGCATTCGCATAAACGACACCGCCATTCGCATTCGCATTGTTATTCGACCGACCAACGACACGGCAAATGAGACCCTCTACCTTTCGCCTTTCGGCATCGCTCACGCAGGAGAGCGAGCGGTCTTTTCAGACCGCAACGCCCTGCGCTTTTTCGCTTTATTATTTTTCTGTTTCATATTCCTTACCTTTTATTCAGAGATTGATATTTCGCCACGGAAGGCAAGCCGAGAACCGCCATTCGAAAACGAGCGCGATGACGCACTACCCGCACCCGCACAAACGACACCGCCATTCGCATACACATCGCTATCCGACCGACCAACGACACGGCAGCGAGAGGATGTGTAATATTGTCCGTCTGCATAATGAGTAGCGAATCTTGAATTATCATTCACAAACTTCGATGCTACAATATCACAGAATCGACCATGCTTGGTACGAGCGACACAATATCCTGAGTTAGTGGTGAGAGCCTGAACAACTCGCTCTGTCTCATTGATTGGGTCGTAGATATGATATTTCGCATCGATAGGATAAGTACCGATGCCGTCCAACATCTTATCCTTGAATGCCTGAACGAATGACGGAACATTCACGGCTACCATATCCATCCATTCATAGGTGCAAGCGAAGAAAGACTCAAAGCCCATACACTTATTGCCCTGTCCGCTCGTAGAACCGAGATTGGTTGAAGTAGTATTTCCGAGGCTATCGAGATAACCTGTCGTGCCTCCTGCACTCTTGCCATAGCCGCAATACTTTGAAGAATCACGAGTTCCTGACAGAGAGAAGAAAAGGATTGCGAGCAGCTTACTCATCTCATAGTCGATGAGCTGATAGCCTGCACCTCTACGGCGAGCGAGATTTTGGAAATCCTTAGCCGTATAGTTCATCGAGCCTGTCGGAGTGTTGATAGGATTGCCATCCGCATCATATTGCCATTCAATAGATGTGGTTGATGTTCCTGTGCCGACACGAACCGAAACGCCCGAAACAGAACGGAGTCTTATCAGAGAATCGATGCTTCCCTGATAGATAGCTCCGAGGCACTCATCACTCTCTACCCAATCAGGCTCAATCGCCTCAATCTCTGTGCTATCTACGGCGATAGCCTCGATGTCTGAGGAAATGCCGCTTGGCGAAGTGAATACAAAGGTCTTTGCCTCCGATGGTACGTTGATGAAGATATAATCTCCATTCACGAAATCAAAGAGATTATTTGCGACCGCCATATTATACTTCGAGATGATGACACCGCTCTCATTGAGGAAACAAGCACCGATTGCCTCATTATTCAGTCCTGGGTATCTCACTTGCTTCATGCCCTCGACATCAATCTGATAGGTATTGTGATTCGCAGTCTCAGAGACAACTCCTGAGCTTTCGAGAGTGCTGACATTCTCTGTGATATTCGATACCATGATAGCTGCATTCTCTCTCATCAGGATTTGTGAGAGCTTCTTTCGATTGATACGGCTTGCGCTCGAAATAGGCTCAGAGGATAGAGAACTCCAAGCGATATACTTCTTCTGATTCTTGAAGTCATTGATACCCTTATACCACAGATGAGGAATGCGCATCATAGCATCATTGCCTGAGCCGAGATTATCGGAATAGTCGAAGTCTGAACCATCCTTGAGCTTCTTATAGTCGCTCTCGCTCATCTTCACTCCTTCCCATCTGCCCGAAGTCGGATTGAGCTTTCCTGTGACAGGAATCATCAATGAGCGAATCTTCGAGATGTGACCGCTTGGCTCGTAGCTATCTCCTGTGGTGTTGTTATCCTTATTGGTGATATTCTGAGGGTCTGTCAGAGTATCATCCATCTCTATCAAAGTATATTGCGACTGATGAATAGTCAGGTCTGCGAACTCACTCTGCCATGCAGAAAGAACCGCATTATCAGTATATTTGGAGAGCATATAAGTACCAACAATGGCAGGAGCAGTCTGAGCCGTCAGATTCGCATCAAGACCGCTCAGATGGAGCGCAGAGATGGTCGTGAGGTCTGAGCCATCGTCACTTACATTGTAAGGCGTAGCACGAACCACTCTCAGATTATTGCCACTCGTTCCTGCAAGCTCTCTGAGTAAATCGACAGAGCTGATTTTCGCACAATTCTCAATGATGAGAGTCGTGATACTTCTCTTGTCTGCGAGAATCAATCCTGAGCGTTGCAGATTAGGCAGATAGCGCAGTCTGAGATAGGTATATGTCGATGGCAGCTGCATATAGGTGAGCTTCGCACCATCGGCAATATCGGCTCTCGCAAGCTGAGAATTCGCAGCATAGAGCGATTCCAATCGAGGACATCCGCTACATACCACATTCGTGATGAGAGTGCCTCGAATATCGAGTTTCTTCAAGAACGGCAATTCTCCGAGATTGACATTGGTGAGCAGGGTGTAAGCTCCGATAGTGAGATTCACCTTGCCGACCTTTCCGAGATAGATTTCCTCAGCGAGAGTCATCACAGAGAAATCAAAGTTATTCGACAGGGTGATTTCCGAGAGGTCAATCATCGACATTCTGTCTGCCTGATAGATATAGAGCAAAGCTCCTTCCTCGTGCGAGAAATTCGTGAAGTTATGGCTCTGTCCTGCTTCGAGATATACACTCTCCGAGATTGAGCCTGAGCTATCGTTACCGATGCCGAAATAACCTGTCTTAGCAGCCGTGATACGAATCTTTGCGCCGCTTGGAGCATTGACACGACCTGAGAGAACGCCACTAAAGAAATTACCTGTTCCATAGAAGCCATCACGAATGCGCCATCTTCTTTCGATGAATGCAGGGAGAGAGGTTAATCCCAATCCTTGCAGGGCATAGAAATAGATATTATTGGCAGTCGTAGATGTGAAATCGATATACTTACGCTCTCCGTCATAGCTCGATACTTTCTTCTGCCAACGCTGGATGCGAGCGGTCAGGAAGAAATAAGTCGCTCCCTCAGGAGAGAATGGCTGCAAGGTCTGTCCGTCAATGGTAGCCGTGCAGCTTCGCATAGCAGAAGCAACAGTCCTCAGAGATAGCTCTGTATTCTGAGCATCGATATAGACGGTCTGCTGCAAATAGATATTGCGGAACAAAACCGAGTTATATCCTGCATACGGATTAGTATATCCTGTCTGAGCATCAGGCATCTTGTTAGGGTCAACCTCAGCATCGACCGTCTGACCGCCATCATTATCCTTGCCATTGCAAGTATCGCAGTCATAGACTTTGTTCAGATACATTCGCATTGCGAGCGTTCCTGTGGTCGAATCGCTTTCCTCATTGGCATCATTATAATAGACACCATTCACGACCTTACAACCATCCTCCAAGAACCACATCGGCTGCATATTCTTGGCTCTTTGGTCAACGGCAGCGCAATAGTCGGTGAATACATCGTAAGAGAGGCATGAGTGAGGCGATGCGTACTTATAGAGGTCTGTTTTCCAGAGATTGAGACCTGTCTGCTCATGCTTATCATAATCGCATGAATCGCAGAACTTCATCCAACGATAGAGATTGTAAGGCACTTTCTTTCCGAGCGCATAGGCGATAGCGAGATTATCATCATCAACCAAGCACTCGAAATAATAAGTCCATGCAGGAACGGTCTGAACCGAAATATCGCCTCCATCGATGAGAGCCTGCACCCACTTAGAGAATGAGGTGCTTGGAGCCATCATGTCAGCCACCGAAGAAACTCCCTTGAACCAATCCATGCCCTGATAATTCAGCAGCTCAAATCCATCGGTCGGATTGACAACAGAGCCTGTGACCGTCCATCTGCCGTTTGCATTCTGAACCATCGAGCCTGTCTGCTCAATCCATGATGTGCCGTTATGCTTCATCACCTTATAAGATGAACCGCAATACATCGAGAGGACATAAGTTGCAGAGGTATCAAGACCGCTTGTAGCAAGGAAACGGCTCTTTGTCTGAGCGAGAGTCTCGCCATCCGTTCCGAAGAACTCGATGAAGTCTCCGTAATTGAGGCATCCCTTGTTATAGCCAGGCACATCATTGAAACCGAGTGCGACCTGCTCTTTCTTATCCTCTTTCCAATTTCCCTTTGAATGGAAATACGGACTGCTGCCTGTGTCGCTCTTTGAGCGATACATTGCCACAGGGATATTGGCGGTTGAGTGATTCATCACGAGACCATCAACCACGAGCGAGCCTTTCGTCCAAGTACCATCGAAAGCTCTTTGAGCAGGAGTCATATAATTACGACCCAATGCCCTGAATGTTGCATTCATCATGTCGCAGATGCCGCAGTCATTCGCATTCGAGCTATCTGAATAATCGACCTTGACCGTGATAATATCCACAGGGATGGAATTATCGTGAATCTGCACCTTATTGATAGCAGCGAGAGCGATTGCCCTGCGTCCTGCTTCGGTTGTCTCGTCAGGATTGAGCAGAGTGATGGTAGTGCCGCCTGTCTTGGTAGCCTTATCATAGGTCGAACCTTTCTTCTGAGCGAGATAGTAGCGAGGATTCTTCACAGGTCTCTGAGCCGATGTCGTTCCCTGATTCCTGCGAGCCACATCACGAGCCACAAAGTTAGTCCAAGGTCTTGCAGGGTCGATATAGTAGAGGGTGACATATATTTGGTCTTTCGTTGATACGGTCGTATCGAGAGCCTCGATGTCTGAGCCGTTGAAAGGACATTCGATGATATACGCCATCCCTCTATCTGAGAGCTGCGAAGCCTGAGGACGGAGCTTTGTTGTGGTGATTCCGAGTTCGGTCACTTGCTGAGATGCCATGACATTCTCGAAATTGAACTCCTGCACCATATCCTCTGTATTGGTGAGCTTCACGAGGTAGTTTTGGAATGCTTGGTCGAATTGGAAGTAATCTTCCCATGCCAACAGATAATAGAGATAGAAATCACCCTGAGAGCCATTGAATGAGATTGGCTTTTCCTGAATGAGGTTACTCTGACCTGCGACATATCCGATAACTGCTACTTCCTCACCATTGAGATAGAGCTTGATGAAATAGTAGGTCACACCGCCACGAGTCTGACCGAGACCCTCGATTGCAGGCTCAACCACAATGGCAACTGAGACTTTCTCTCCCTGCTTATAGGCTCTTTCCTCTGCATGATTTGAAAGACCTGTCGCACAATAGATGCCGACCGCCCTTCCTGTCACATAGAAGCCAGCTCCTACGCCCTCATTGAAGCACTCCATCAGGATTGCATCATCATCAACGAGATTCTTTGCAGCGAAAGCGAACTGAATACCCAAACCATTACTCTCGATAGATGTAGGCTTGAATGGTTGATGATTGAGCGTTGCAGTCACATCTTCTGCGATTCTCAGAGCTTTCTCACCCAAGAATGATACAAAGCCTGTTGAACTCCAATTCGAGCCGTTCACGGCGATTTCAAAGCCATTATCGATGATAGAATGGTCTGTTTCCTCATTACTTCTGTTCGAGAATTCAAAGCCATAGATTGCGCCTGATTTCAGAGCTGCCTCGATGACCGTTCCGCTAACAAGGAAAGTCGCCTCTACGCCATAGGTGCTTCCGCATTGAACCTTGACGATATGAGAGAATGTGCCATCGGATGCCACTCCTGAAACCTGATGTGAATAGGTATAGGCAGCAGAGCGGTATGCGGTATGGCTCTGAATGGCAGTTCCATTCAGATAGACAGTCGCAGTCGGAGCATTGCTTGTCGGGTCATAGACCGCATAATTGACGGTGATAGTCTCGTAGAGCTTCACGACAGGAGAGATGCCATCACTCATCCAACTCTCGACCACGAGCGGAGTATTTCTCGTATCATCGATACAGAAAATGCCCGAATAGAGATAGTTGCCGACCACTCCTGAAGCTACATCGACACCATGAACACGAATAGGATATGAGCCATGAGCGAGCGTATATCCGAGGCAGTTGTTCGGGTCGATTGAGATACCATGAGAATAGGTATCTTGAACAATCGTATTGCCCAATTCACGCCATGCACCATCGATATAGATTTCCACGATAGCATTGATGCCCTTATCGCTCGCATTGTTGGCGAACTTGAACAGAGGAATACTCTTTGCAGTTCCTCCGACAGAGAGAGCCGTGCTTGATGTGTATTGCAGGGTCTGAACGCTGCTCACGGTCACATCTACGGCAGTCACACTGATATTGCGAGAGCCTGTGTTTCCTGCATCATCGGTGATGAGACACTTGAAACGGCGCACTCCTGCATTGGCGAAATACTTAGTGACATCCATCACGAAATCATAGGTACTCATAGATGGAGATGAAGCCTTATTGAAGTTGAATACCTCCAAAGTGGTATTCGTATCTCTATCGATGAGAGCGATTGTCGCAATCATATTCTCCTGCTCAGTCTGTCCTACGGTAGTAACCGAGCGGACAGCAGCACGGAGAATGAATGAGCTTCCTGCATTGCCATAGAGAGGCGAGGTCTCAAAAGCCATAGCAACGATAGTGCCGCCACCGCCGCCACCGCCGCCTGAGCCGACTGCAAACTGAATCTCATCGCCGATTCCCTCATGCTCTGCGTTTTCGAGCTGCAACTTCACGATACCCTCTGTCTCAGTATCGAGCTTGATTCCTGTCGGGAGATGGGTATATGCGCCACCTGTGGAGAAAGCATCATCTCCATCTTCCTCAGGCTCATCTGAGGTCTCCACCTGAGAACCACCTCCTCCGAAATCCTGCCACAAAGAAGGCTCTCCGAAATCAGATACCACTCCTTTGAACTGCTTGCATTCCCATGTGTTTTCTGCAATCTGATAGGTGATGACGAGACCGCTCTTTGCATAATCAATCCCTGTGTCGGTAGATAGCTTACGGATTGCAGCAATGGCATATTCGAGAGTATAGAAAGCAGCAGATGTGCAAGCTCCACAAAGAGCATCGACATTGATGAGTGTCTCAGCTCCTGCGCTCATTCCTGCAAGGTCGAGCCAATTATTGATATTCTTGAAGGTCGCCTCCTGAGAATCCTCACCGATATACTGATAAGTCTTCCATGAGCCACGAGCGATAGCGAAAGTTATCTGCATACCGATTGAGGTAAATCCTTTCGAGAATGTCACATTGATAGCATTCTGCAAGGTATAGTAACCGCTCTGCAAAGGAACTTCATTCGTGACATTGTAGCAGTTGCCGACTGCTGCCGTTCCTCCGAATTTCGTCCAAGTGGTAGTGTCGGTGAAATTAACCTTTGCGCTGCCATGCCATTGCCAACTCTCCATCTTTCCATTCGTTCCGAGGAAAGTGATGACAACACCCTGAGCTTTGTAATATCGGGATTCGTCATTATCATAGAGCAATCCCAAAGCCGTACCAAGCGACATCGGGGTACTCGTGCTGAACATCTTATTGACATTGATGAACAGAGCAGCAACGATTTCTTCCTGCAACTCTGCTTTTGCATCATCGATGGATTGTCTGATTGCTGCGAGTTCCTCAGGGTCATTGCCTACGACTTCGAGAGCTTCATCATCTTCATTCCACGAATAGATAAGACCATCATAGGTATAGAGCTTATCAGCGATAGGATAGGTACGAGTACCATCCATATATTCATCTGCACCATCCCAATTAGAATAGTACTTGAAGCTGCCTCCTGAATCTACTCGCAGAGCGAACTTGCCACTATTTTTCACATAAACCACCACGCCCGATGCAGTCGTTGACTGATTGAGGATAGTAGCAAGTTCAACGATGCCATAGAATCTCTTAGTAGATGTATTCTTGGCAATAGAAAGAGCATCGGTCGCCTTATCGTCTGCATCTCCTGCGGTTTCCTCTGCCGAAGCAGCAGCCTCTTGCGCTTGCGAGGCAGCTTGTGAGGCACTATTCGCAGTCTGAGTAGCCGAAGCAGCAGCCTGTTGAGCAGCATTTGCGGTCTGTTTCGCCTGAGCTGCATCCTGAGCCGCTTGGTCATACCCTGCCAAGATAGAACCGAGAGGCACTTTGACACTCTCATTCTGAGAGTTCACACCGATAGTATATAATCCTTGTGTGGATTGACTTTCGGGCAACTCTGAAATTCTTTTCTTTTGGTCTGCCATATTGCTTTAATTTTGATTATTGATATAAATTTTATCGCTATCGCTTTCTGTGATGATGTATTTTCCATCCTCTGTGACGAGTAAGGAAATGCCGTATTTCGGACGAACCTTGATACGAGCAGGATTCTCTGCATCTTCTGTGATGACCCAATCGAAATCTTCTGTCGCAAGCAGCATCCATGAGCTTTCAGGACGATATGCAGTGAATGTCAGAATCACAGAGAACTCACACCAAATCTTCCCATCTCTCAATATCTCGAATTTAGAGACGCTCATGCTCTTATAATAGCAGTCATATTCAGCAGGTAGATTTGCGAAATAGAGGATGCGAGATTCTGACTGCATGAGGATGGCAAAGAGAGAATTGTATCGTCTCCAAAACTCGGTTATATTCGCTGCATCGATGAGTAGTTTCAGAGTGACATCTTTTGCCTTGAAATGCACTTCCTCATCATCATAATCGATTCCTGAGATAGATTTCACGCTTATCTTCAAAGCATCACGGATATTCGCCGCTTTCCTGATACTATCATCTGAGCCTCTGAGAATGTATGAGCCGAACTGAGAGAAATCGATTCCGTCAAGCTCATATCCCGATTGTCGGACTTCGCTCTTACCAAGCTGATACGGATTTCCTGATGGCACAACAGGGAAATCATCAGCAAAGGTAAGAGTGAGTTTTCCGAGCTTTATAAACGATGAGAATGAGCCATTCGACACCATCCTCAGTCGATAGGTCTTTCCGAGTTCTGTGAATTGGAAATTATGATATGCGCCTGTGGCAAGGTCATCGAAGAAATCCTCAGCATATCGCACATTCGTGATGCAGAACTGAATCTGAAATTGTCGGGTATCGAGAACAGGAGAAAGCAAATCAACCTCGACACCATCGAATTCCTCCCATTCGGTCGTATCGAGTGTTTTGAAAGATGGCATCTGAACGACTCCCTTATAGCCGCCCTTCTCAACAAAGATGCCATATTCGAGCATAGCATCCCGACCATCGACAAATAGTTTTCCTGTCTCTCTCATTGCAATACCTTAGCATAATCAGATTTCACGATTTCTACCTTTGAGACATCATCTTTCTCTATCTTCACGATGGAATATCCCGAAGCTTCAATATGAGCAGATGCCCCACACATCAGAATCAAGCGATTTCCTGCGATTTGAGAGTATTTCATCTCTGCAATAGTATTACCTACCAAGAAAGCTTTTCGAGCCTCTGAGAGCGTGATTTTCCCTGCATCGATATAGACTCCGAATCGCTCAGGATGATATTTCTTGAACTTTCGGAATGTTGCGATGTCGGGGAAATGGTTTTCTGTGAGGAATTCTGCGCCCTGAGGTGAAAACATGAGGTTAATCATTTCCTCCATAGATTCCTCGCCTGTGAACATCTGACACGCTCCGAGCTTACGAGCCATCTCATAATTATGAGATTTCTCGCATCGGTTCTGAGCTGCATTCTTGGCAGCTTTCCATTTCTCTTGTGCTTCTTTAATCTCTTTCATCGCTTTACACTTTAATCTTGATTCCTGCTCGCTGAATATCGTCCACACTATCCTCGATACGCTTGATACGAGTATTCATATTATCGAGCTTATTATTTGTCTCATCGGTATTTCGCTCGATTCCTGTTACACGAGCGAGAATCTGATTACTCGTAGCATTGAGTTCGGTCACTCCCTGCACGAGTGAATAGGTATGCCCCTGAATGGTCGTGAGGCGAGCATTATTCTCATCGACACTATCCTGAGATGCGGTCGCTATACCTCTGCTCTCTCCCTGCCTCTCTGCGGTATCTTCAAGCAAATTCTTTGTTGCTTCATCAAGTGCAGAAAATATACCCGAAAACATTTCTCCTGCTTGATTCAAGTCATTAGCGAAATCATTAGCAGAATTACGCACAACTTCAATACCTTGGAATTGCCCATTCTTAAACCAACGGCTACGATATTTATCAAAGATTTCACCGATTTTTGGCTCTAAATACTGAGTAATGAGCATCCGTTTAAGAATATCTCTGACTATTTCATTGACCTTTTGATGCCATGCCTCCATAGCATCCTCTCCCTGAGCGACTGCATCAAAGAAAGCATCTCCTAATGTCTGAGCCAAATCCTCTGCGGTTGAGCCTATAATATCATCCATAAGCTCATTGATAAGGTCAGCCATTTCTCCAGCCAATTCCCTTATCTTGTCCTCCATATCAGAGACAGAACCCCAATCGGTATCCTTTTTATCTTTCTCTGCATCGATTTGCTCTTGGATGAGCAGTTGTTGCTCTGCCATATTTTTGAGCTTATCACGAGCTTCGTCATACTTGACTGAGCCGAGCGCACGATTGGCAGTATAATCTACGTTTGCCCAATAATCAGCAATTTTTTCGATAGACTTTTGGTAAGCTTCACTCTGCGCAATCATTCGAGTTCTTCTCTTCGTAATGATGTCTGCGCCATTCATTTCTTCTTGATGCAGGGCATAGCAAGCATTTAGAGTCTCATTATATATATCCCTAACCCTTGCAACCGCATCGCCATATTTTTCTTGAAGCCTTACAACGTCTCTATTATCCAATTCCCATTGCAGTTGGTCGATACGCTGCTGCAAACTCTCGATTTCCTCTTGCTTCTCATCATCATTGTTGAATAGATTAGCAATAGCGGTAGCCACTTGCAGAGCTGCTGAAATGACTGCGAGAATGACAGATGCTTTCTCGATAGTGGAGATAGCTGACGCTCCTGCTGCTGCGGATGCCGTTGCACCCTGAGCTGCTGCATCAACGGTCGCCTCAATTCCTTTTGCAGCACCCTTTCCGACATCTGAAACTGCATTGATGACATCGGTAGCAGCTCCCAAAATCTCATCCATGAAGTCGAGACCTTTGCCGATTCCGCCTGCAAGGTCATCCGAGAATACTTGAGCGAGATTCTTAGCCTTTCCTCCGACATCTTTAATCACGCCTCCTGCATTCTTCAAGTTCTGAGCAAAGCTCTTATATGATTGAGTGAGATTATTTCGGGAATTGATTACACTATTCTCAGCCTGTGCATTCTTTTTCTGAGCCGCTGCAAGCCTTTCGGTCGCATCTCTCAGCTTATTGGCTGCATCCGCTTGTTGTTGGCAATCCTGAGTGAGTTCACCTCTCTCAATAGCCTCGATGACCTCTCTCTGCTCCTGCATAGCGAGTTTATACGCTTCCTCTGCTGCATTCAACTCGGTTTGAGCGGTTGAGAGTTCTTTAAGAGCATTCAGGAGTTCGGTCTTTGCCGCCGACATATCCTTGATGGATTTGTGCATGGCTGCAAAGGGATTGCGAGAGGCAATCTCATCCTCCATCTGCTTGATAGCATCGGTATATTCCTTGATTTCCTTGCCATCCATCGTAGCCTTGTTTTCCTCGAAATACTTTTTCACTCTTTCGAGGTTGATTTGCAGGGATTGGATAGATTGCTTATCGAGAGAACCGAAAACGCTCTCCCAATTTATGAGTTCTTTGAAATTCTCTGAATTGAGTTTGGCGAATTCTTCATCCATCTGCCTTGATGCCTCTGCGACATATTCAGCAGGGAGGAATTTCATCTTATTCATCCATTTACGATACAGAAGTTCCTGCTTTTGCAGATTCGTTCCATATTGCTCAATCAGCATATCATCGTATTTCTGACGGATGAGCATGATTTCATTCTCTCCATTCTCTGTGATTTGCTGACGGACACGATAATACTCCTTAGAGATATTCTCATCAGCGAGCAAATCTTTCATGTATTGCTCGATAGATTTCTTTCCTGCATCAGATTCAGACCAACCGACCTCAGTAGCTCCTTTCTGCTGCATATATACAGCTTTGAGCATTGCTTTCCTCTGCTCTGCGAGCTGCCTGAGCTGATTTTCCCAATCTTCGAGTCTTCTGCGAGTAGCACTCCGAGATACATTGAGTTCCTTGACAAGACCTTCCTCCTGAGAATCGATGATGAGCTGATTCACCTCATCATTCGCTCCTTTGAGATACTTCTTGACATTATCTTTGTAGTCATCGATAGCTTTCTGAGTTTCGAGAGCAGCTTTCTTCGGGTCGAAGTCTGAGCCACTCTTTCCACCGCCCTTATTGCCTGATTTCGGGTCGGTATGACCGCCTATATTGAAATCGAGCTTCACGTTCTGAGCTTCTGCCATCTTATCCTTATAGGCTTGCATCCAATAGTCTGCCGTTGCCTGAGCATCTGCAACCGCCTCTTTCTTTCGCTGCTCATCCCCTGCTTTGGTGGTGTACCAATGTCCGTAATCGCTCGTTTTCTTATTACGAGCTTCTTCAAGAGCGATGAATGCCTCAGTATATTTATTCAGGATAGCCTGTGCCTCTGCCTCTTTGAGCAGCATCGTACAATAAGCTTCGCCCTTGGTAACGAGAACATCTTTCCATTGAGAGAGGGAATCATAATATCCGAGAGCCTCTCCATATTTAGAGTTAAGCTCTTTGACTAATTCTTTCTCCTGCTTCTTTGTGCCGTTGAATTTCTCTATCTTGGTGATATATCCCGAAATCTCTGCCTGAGCCTTTCCGTAGGCTTTTGCGCCCTCATCCATCACCTCATTAAGGTCTTTCTCTCGTTCCTCTGCCTCTGATATAGTATCAAAGAGAGTGGTGAGCCATGAAACCAACTCTCCGACAAGCACGATGATTGCACCGATGCCTGTTGATATGAGAGCCGCTTTCAATCCTTTCAGAGCGATAGATGCAGCCCTTGTTGCGATAGTTCCTGCTACGGTTGCTGCGGTTGCCGATTTTGTTGCAGCGGTATTAGCGACCTGTGCAGCCGTTCCTGCTACGGTAGATGCGTTATTCTTTGTCTGAGCTGCCGTATCGGTAGTGGTCGCTGCCGCATCGAGTTCCTGAGCTGCTGCATTCTCCGTGATGGCTGCATTCTCAGTAGCGATGACATCAGAACTTTCTCCGATGAGCTTATTCCAAAGTTGTTTGAGACCATTGAGGGTGACGAGACGGAATGCAGAATCTTTATCGAGAGCTGCCTGAAGCTGCTGCAATCCCATCGTGATAGCCATGAGAGACTGCACTTTGAGCATTATCTTTTGCAGATTCTCATTCTCTCCTGCAAAGAGACCGACTGCTCCCTGAGCTGCCGACATTGCGCCCGATACACCTGAGAGACCAACAATGATACCCTGCATTCCTCTTTGGTCGTGAGCGAGGATAGTAGCCTGAGCAGTCGCATCACTCCAAGCATCGGTCAATCGACCGACTTCCTCTTGGATTTCCTTGTATTTATCAGTATTTCTCTGACCTGCTGCCTCCATCTCCACGAGTTCAAGTTTCAGCTCACGGATTTTGGTACGCAGATTCTCATGCTTGGATGCGTTCTTTGCAGCTTCCTCAGCCTCTTTCTTCAACTGCCTCTCTGTTGCAGCGAGAGCATCAGCAGTCTTTGCAGCTTCATCATTGACTTTCTTTCGGATTGCGATATTCTCCTGAATAGCTCTCTTTTCCTCTTTGAGACGCTTGACCTCTCCTGAATCACCTTTTCGGGATGCTGCCTTAATCTTGTCAGCCAAAGCAGCATATTCTTTTTCGAGGTCTTTGATTGCTGCCTTATTGGTATCGACAACCCTATCAATCTCATCGAAACCTTGCTGAATGACGGCGAGCGACTCAGAGGCATTGGTGATAATATCGATATTGACATCAGGGATATTGGTTAAGAGTTCAGATATTCTCGAACTCTCAGCCTCTGCCTTTTCTCCTATCTCAGAAACCTTGCCCTCGATGTGGTTCATGCCCTCATCGAAACCGCCCATATCAATGGCAGTGCCAAAACTCAAAGTACCGTCATCTACGTTCATATTCTTACGATTTCTTCTTCTTCAAAATTGTTGAACTTATTGAAATTATCAGGATTGTTTGCATCGAGAGAATCATCATATAGAGGCTTGTCGCTATCTGATTTGTCATTAGGCATCGGCATCGCACGGCTATACATCACGGCATTCTTATAACTGATGTCATAGAGAGCCTGTTTGTCGGTCATCCCGAATAGTTTTGCAATACCGAGAACGGTCGCCCAAATGCTATCATTTAGTGCTGCACCACTTCCTTTGTCGGTTTCAGAATGTTTGCCTCTGACAGGGAAGTGGTAATGGAGAAAAAATGCCCTATCTCCATATCCTGCAATCTCTGAATGATTAAATCAAAGATGGTCGATGGCTTGATATTTTCGAGTATGAGCCTCGATAATTCTGCTTGCTTATCAACTATCACCTTAACCTTTTTCTTGCAGGGAAACAAGCCGAGAATGCGCTTTTCTTCGATGATTTCCTTTTCTTCTCTGAGATTCTTTGCTCCGAGAATGAGAATTGCGCATATATCTCCGATTGCGCTATAATCTTTTGCGTAATGGAGAGCTGAGTAAACTCGCAATTCTTTCGGAATCTCCTTATCTACCACAGGGAGCGTAGAGATAAGCTCAGAAACGAGAATGAGCGTGGCAATAGATGGGTCTGCAATAGGATAGACCACACCGCCAAGCTCAATCTTATTGGTCGCTTTTTCAAGAATGGCAGATGCGACCCTCTGCTCTATTGTCTGTGCCATATTATAAAAAACTGAGTTTAGTTGCAGGAGACGGACTCGAACCGCCGACTTCAAGCCAATGAGACTTGCGAGCTACCAACTGCTCTATCCTGCGATGAAGGCAGTTTTCTCCTACCAAACTGCCAAAGGGTGTCTATTCCACTCGCCATTAGGATGTGCCGTTATTGGGTCGCCCAATCGGCAGCCTTGACCTTGAACTTCTTATAAAGCTCACCATCCTCGCAAGCGAGAATCTTGAAAGTCAAGTCCACATACTGACCCTCTTCCTCAGACGAGCCAGGACGGAACGATACATGAGTACGGCGAGCCTTGATGCCGACCGCTCCGATATTCTTCGGAGTGAGCTTCATTGAGAAATCATCAGAAACGATATTCGTCTTGACGGTCAGCTCATCACTGGAAGCGACTGCGCCTGTGAACAGGGTCTCGACCGCAAAGGACATTTCCTTTACTCGGGTCGTGATGGAGATTACAGGCTCGCCCTCTTCCTCTGCGACTACTACGCCGCCTGTGGCAGTTGCGGTCAATGTCTCGCCATCTTCTGCGGACATTGTGGTCGATTTGTCGTTGATAACGCCGATGTCGGTCAGTTCAGCAGCCATCGCATCATCTGCGCCTGTCTTGCCGACCTCAATCTTACACTTCGACCATGACATGATAATCTTGCTCATAATCTTATTGTGCTAAACGATTAAACTTAATTCTTGCAGTGATGAGATGCTGCTCTATTCCCTCTATCTTCATGGAGGTAGGAGAGGTATCTGTCTGCATCCAATACTCGGTATCATCATTCTCATCGATGAACTGCTGAATGAGCGTTTCGAGAGCTTCTACACGGCTCAAATCCTCTACCTTGCGCCCATCCTTGCCGAATGGCACATCAGGCACATAGATATTCAGGAGAACGACTCCGCTCTGTATCTGCTCATCGAGACCTGCGAGGAACTTCACAATCAAATCCTCAGTCTTAGCATTGGCAGGACGCATCTCAGGACGATAGACCTTCCCCCTGATACCCTGACCGAGAACGCTCTGACTGACGAAAGAAAAGAAGTCTCGTTCAATCTGTTTTTCACTCTTTATCATTTCGATGTAATGATTCCGTTTAATAGTTGCTTCATCAAACTCTCCGCTTTCAGCTCTGCGGAAGTGAGTACATCTTTATGGTGAACATTCTCGACATAAGCCGCATAGTTCATTCCTGCACAGACGATGAGGACGATGCCCCAGGGGAATTTCGCTTGCAGCTTTTGAAGTAGAGCTTCGGCAGCAGGTGCACCCTGCTCTCCATTGCCTTTCTCTCCGCTATACTGCTTACTCGCTCCCTGCTGAACAGGCTTTCCATCATAGAGTATCACATATCCGATGGATGACCTCAGATTTCCTGTGATGTCATTATAGCTGCCATTCTTACGAGCTATCCTGATACATTCCTCTCCGATGAAAGAGAGCTGCTCTATTATCAGGTCGGCAATATCTTTCATCTTCGCCTGTAATTCCGACCTCAGCTTTCGCATATCGGTCTTACTGACGATGATTCCTTTATATTTGCCATGTGTCTGAGTTACGACTGCCATATTACACCATTATCTGAATTCTCCCTACGGTCGTAAGAGGCTCAACAGACATCACCCGATGCTCGCCGAGGTCTTCGCCCAATCGCTCTAACTTGATGCGGACTGCATCGAATTCCGACATCTCAATCAGGATGAGGAATGATGCTTGCCGAAACTCGCCATCCTCATATTTGCCTAATCGGGTATCGCTATTCGTCTTGATAGAGCAAGGGATTTCTTCGCCCCAACTTTCCTGCTCGCCTGTGATAGGCTCACCATACTCATTGACCGAATCTTCGCCCTCTGAGACAATCAGAGCTTTCAGATGTCCGTTATACCTCATACTACCATAGTTTAGAGCCATCCTCCATAACTCGGAGATAATCGCTCAGAATTTCGTCAGCATCGAGACCATAGATATTGCACCAATAACGGATGCTCTTTTCGACTGTATCGGGCATGACAGAAGTAGAAACGCCATTCTCAGAACGGCTACCCTCTACATATCCCATCACAAGAGACACGGCTATCCGAAAGAGTTTTTCATCTTTCGGAGTAGCCTCTGCCTCTGCTTCGATGCCCTCGTTGAACAGAGCAAGGTCGATGGTTGCGTTATCGGGATAGAATGTGTTGGCGATAGCGTTACACAGATTCCTCAATGCGACTGAATTCTTCATCGATTAGTTCTGAGTTTTGAGGGTGTAGATACCATTCATCTCTGTGATAACAGGAAGTGCGAGAACCTCTGCCTTGGTGAACTCAACGCCATTGCTGCCCTGAGTCTCGCCTACGCCCCACTGAGATACTCGGATTCTTCCATAGTTAGAGTATGCGACTCCTGCCTCAGGCTTCAGCTCGTTGTTCGCCCAAGCGTTCTTAACGAGACCGAGCTTGCCCTCAGGAATGAAGACCATGTTCTTCTGATTCCAAGGATTGTAAGGAGTGCGCTGAGTGCCATTCTGAATACGAACCTGACGGCGGATAGGCTCGAAGATTGGGAAGGAGTTTTCCTCCATGTAAGCATTGATGTCCTTCAACTGAACAATCTTAGAAGATTTGTCCGTGCCGTGAATCATCTGCTTCATCTTCTTGCTGCGGCACATATACGAGATAAGTGCAGGAGCGCAAAGAATCTTAGAGAATACCACCTTATCCTGAGCGGCATCGATGATGCCCTGAATATCCTCGAAGCAGTCAACCGTCTCGATGTTGGCATCCGTCCACTGAGTGCTTGCCGAAGCGATGTTGTCGGCAGGCTGATTGAAGTTAATCAAGCCACGAGCACCGCCCTCAGGGTTGGTTGTCTCATCGAGAGTGAACTTGCCCTCATTGGAGAGTGCGCCACAGAAGATGAGGTCGAGCTTGCCGAGAACAGACTTAACGACCGTCTCAACATCGCCCCACATGAGCTTGATGAGCTGCTGAGTCTTTACCTTGTCAGGCAGAGACTTGGAATCGAGGATTTGCAGCACCTTACGATAATCCTTGACCGTCATCGGGAGAGTGATGGCATGGTTCAGGATGGTCTCTTTCAGCGTCTCCATACCCTCAGTTCCGAGGATAGCCTCCTTAGCATCTGTGCCGATGGTAGGAGCAGCGACCGTGATGTTATACTGACCAATCAGCTCCTCGAAGTCGAGACCAACGGTAGGAACATCCCAATCAATGAAACGCTCGAAGATGATGTTGTCAAAGAGCTGCTTATTCAGCTCAGAGGCAGCATCGAAGCGAATCTGAACATTCTTAGTCAGTTCGCCGAAAATCGAAGAATAAAGAAATTCAGGCATAGTGATTACTGCTTAATGAACAGAATGTTCGGGTTAGACTTGAGGCAGCAGCCGTTCAACCACTCAGGCAGCACAGGGAAGCTCAGACTCGGATAGAGTACAACTGCTTCAAAAGCTGCATCGATGGTCGGGAGACCTTTGCCGTTAAATTCTTTCACTGCTCCGTTTACCATATTCGGAGTGTACTTTGAGCCTGCGGTCTGCAAAACGACATAATCGTTTGCAGCGAGGGTCTTTTCTCCGAGGTAAGGAGTTACGCTTGCGAGAGCAATCTGCCCATCAGAGGGATTTGACTCGACAATCTTCAATGCGCCTTCCGTGGTGGAGGTTGCATCGATATAGCCGTAATCACGAGACTCGATGAGAACATCATTGGTAGTCAGACCTGTGATGGCAGCAGAGAGATTGAGGACATCGTAATCTGCATTCGATGTGTCGATAGTAGAGATGGAAACAGACTTATCGGTCTTTCCTACCTTTGCTACCACATCACCCGCTGCGAAAAGATGACCCTTAGCAACACGAGCCTTAGAGGTCGTGCCGCCTGCAAGAACCTTTGCGAGCTTGATAACTGCTGCGCTCATCTCATCGAAGTTCACCTCAACGAGAACGCCACGATGAAGCACCGTTCCGTTTGCGATGTTATTCTTCGGCTTGAATCCGCCAGGCAGCATCTTACATTCGCCACGCCAAATCTCAGGAGTGTGTCCTTTGACAGCCGTTTTCTTAAATTCGATAGCCATTGTTTACTGCGAATTAAAGGGTGAATAATTACGGATGCTTACTTATTCGGGAGAGATTCTGCCCAAGCCTTTGCATCGGCTTTCATGGCATCTTCTTTCTGCCCTGTTTCTGACGCTGCATCCTTTGGCATCAGATTGTTGCTCACCAAGTCCTGTTTGAAATCTGCGAGTTCTTTTGCGATGTCTGCATCATCAGCGATAGCGATACGTTTCATCAGGTACTCAGGGATTCCGAGTTTCTTGGCTTCTGCTGCGATGAGTGCGGAACGCTCGCCCTTTGCTTTCTCAGCTTTCAGAGCATCATTCTCAGATTGCAGATTTTCGAGCTGCTCCTTGAATGGTGCAAGCTGCTTGGCAATAGCCTGAGCGATAGCATCATCACCTTCACCCTCATCTCCGCCCTCTCCATCGGATTTCGGAGTCTGATTGTGGTTTGACTTGCGTGTCTTCCTCGTGATTTCACCCTGCATGAGTTTAGCATAGGGAACGAGAGAATCCGCTGCTTTCTTGATGTCCTCATCAGAGGCATCGGTGGCAAGACCTTGTGCGCCGATTTCACTCAGCTCATCCAATGCCTTGTCAGTTAATCCCATATCCTTGCAAAGCTCGGATAAGGTCTTACGGAGTTTGGTTTTCATATTATCTTTAATTAAAAAAATGATGTAGAATTCGAGTTCTTTGGCGCAAAGATACGATTTTTCTTTGATATATGCCTATTAAGCACCCAAAAATTTTTTTATATTTAACATTGTGCAGACCACGCAGTTATAGCGTTTATCAAGATATTATTAAGATTTTTTAAGAAAAATAATCGCTCAAAAAGTTGCCTATTAAGTAAATAGTCTATATCTTTGCACACAGAAAGAGATACCTAATAGGCATTTCAATCGAAAACGAGAATGTAAAACGGAAGTTTCAAAATTAAAATTTCAACGCAATGTTAATTTCAGAATTCATCGACAGAACAGGTTTCAGACCAACAGAGGACTACTATCACACAGTGATTGATCCTGAGTATAATCGTAGCAACCTTGATAAGGATGCTTGGTGCAAGCAATGGAAAAAGAACGGAGGCATTCAGAAAGCCTATGATGCTCTCAAAGAGCAAGCCGCCAATGAATATGCCAATGCCCTGAGTCTCGAAAATGAGGTTAAGAAGCTCAAAGAAATGAATGACAATCAGTCTCAGGTCATCCGTGATGAGCGAGAGAAATCCTTTGAACTCAGTCAGACTCTCGATAATGCCATGAGCGACCTGAATGCAGCTCAGGAAAGAGAGCAATCAATGATGTATGAGCTTCTCGAAATCTCTGAGAAATACTCATCTGCTGAACTGAGAGAGATTGTCATCAACGCCATCGGCTTCAAAGAATATATCTCATATAAATTCGAGCATGATATGGCTATATGGCAGCTCGATAGAGATAAAATCATCGAGAATCTGAAATAAACTAAGTTTAATCAGGGGAGGCTCAGTCCTCCCCATAAATCAACGCAACAATGGAGAAAGTAAATGTTTATCAGATGGTCACAGACCGCATCATCGAGGAACTTCAAAAAGGTATCATTCCTTGGCATAAGCCTTGGTCAGGTGCAGGTCTCGCAGACGGAGGCGCAGTGAACTATGTTTCACGCAAGCCTTATTCAATGCTCAATCAGATGCTTTTGGGTCGAGAGGGCGAGTATCTCACATTCAAGCAGGTCAAAGACTTGGGAGGCGACATCAAGAAAGGCGCAAAATCATCGATGGTCGTTTTCTTCACGATGATTTCTCACGGCAAGAAAAAGACTCAGGATGAGAACGGAAACGAGGTCGAAGTTACGACCGCCAAAGAGCATCTTATCCCTGTCCTGAAGTATTATCGAGTATTCCATATTGATGACACAACAGGAATCGAGAGTAAGATTAAGGCAGACGAGCCAATCGAGCCGACAATCCTTCCAATCGAAGCTGCTGAGAATGTCATCAACGGCTCTCCTGAGCCTGAGAAAGAGCCTCAGAGCGAAGATTTATCTCCGATGATGAAGCAGTTTCAGGATTTGAAAGCCACGCATCCTGATGCGACTATCTTATTCCGATGCGGTGATTTCTACGAGACCTATCAAGAGGATGCAGAAGTGGTCGCCAAGATACTCGGTATCACCCTCACCAAGAAAGATGATATTAAGATGGCAGGATTCCCACATCACGCCCTCGACCAATATCTCCCGATGCTCATCCGTCATGGTATGAGAGTCGCTATCTGCGACCAGCTCGAAGACCCTAAGACCGCTCAGAAGCTCGCAAAGCGAGGCATCACAGAGATTGTTTCATCCGATAATAATAATTAAAGATTATGGCACAAGAAGAAAAAAGAGAACAGGTTATTCAGAATATCGCAGATATGCTGAGAACAAATCCATTCACATTCGAATTCAAAGTGAAGAAAAATCCGAAAGGCATCAAAGTCATCTACGAGGTCACTCAGGACGAGATGGATGCCATGATGAAGAAAGCCGCAGAGGAACATAAAGCGAAGAAAGGGCAGTAATTATGGCAACACAGAAAGAAAAGCTCATCAAAGCCACATTGATGGCTCAGAGAGTGAAGAATATCGCAAAGAATCTTCGCAATGCAGCAGATGAATATGGAGTGAGATTCCCTCATGTCTATGCTGAACAGATGGAAGAAATCGCAAATGATTTCCTGGAACTCAAATGACAATCAGAAATGGCGTTTCCTGCGATTTTCTCTGTTTGAGGTGATAAAATCCTCATTTCTGAGTCAAAATCGTGGGAAATCGCCGAAAAAATAGTAATTTTGCAGCATGAAATGAAAGTAGTACATCTTAAATTGAATGAACCTCACGATGGAGAGACTGATTTCTATTTCGGTTCTCTGAAAGCCATCTACGATGCAATCCCTCAGAAAGAAATCGGGATTGCCTATAAATCGCTTACCAATGCGATACGAGGCAAGAATGAATATCAGAATAAGCGATGCACGATTAAGGTCGGGCAACTCAAACAGAAGTCTCAATCTAAATTCAACGCAACATGATAGGAGCTATTATCGGTGATATTGTAGGCAGCACCTACGAATTTCACAACACAAGAGATTATGATTTCCCCCTCTTTCCTGAGGGTAGTACATTCACGGATGATACCATCTGCACCATAGCGATTGCAGATGCCATCCTGAAAAGCTTCGCCCCTTATCGGGATAGCCTGATAGAGTGGTGTAGGCGATATCCTGAAAAAGAGGCAATGTTCGGAACGGCTTTCTCAACTTGGTTTAAGAGCGATGACCCTCATCCCTATGAATCATTCGCCAATGGAGCCGCCATGCGATGCTCACCTTGCGGATGGGCTGCAAAGAATCGCCTTGATGCTGCATTGGAGGGTGAGGATTCTGCTGGGTGCAGCCACAATCATCCTGAGGGATTGAGAGGGGCGAGAACGATATCGGATGCGGTCTATATCCTCAGCAATTATCATTGGAGAAAGGCGAGGGCTATGGTATATGACTTGGTCTGCAAGGAATATGGAGATGATTGGGAGGAAAAGATTCCTCAGAGAGGTCAATGGGATGCGACTTGCAGGGGATGCGTTCCTCTCGCATTTCATATCTTCTTTGAATCTGAGAACTTCGAGGATGCTATCAGACTTGCAATATCCTACGGAGGGGATTCCGATACGATGGGAGCCATCGTAGGCTCATTGGCGGGGGCTTATTATGAAATCCCTGAGCATATCTATTCGGAGGCTCTTGATAGGCTCCCAAAGGAGATGATTGAAATCATCTATACCTTTGCCGAGAAATTTCAGCCTTGCTGCGAATATAGCTTCTATATCAGAGAAAAGTTCAATATCGGGAATGATAACTAATTGATGAATGAATATGGAAAAAGACCCTGATTTCAAATCCCTCCATGCTGACCCTAATATGGAATGGGATGATACCCGAATCTGCCATGACTGCCTGAATCGGGTTCCCTTGGAGGGTAGTGAATGTGATGTATTGGATGATGTCGGAGATGTGAATGAAGCAATCAGAAAGAATCAATGCGAATTCTACATCAAAAGACAATCAACAGAGAAAAAGGATGGTAAATGAGCCATCCTTTTTCTTATGGAACCAATCTGCATCTGATAACGAGATGGTCGTATGTTTGCCAATCTCCCTTTGTCTTTCCCATCGATGATGATAAATATTGCAACTTGGTTGCTCTGCCTAAAACCACCTCACTCTCAGAGTAGTTATTGGTGAAATAGAGAGGTGTATTTGGTGGAACCTCTATCTGTAATTTGACGGCATAGCTATCATAGAATACATTCTGAATCTCATTGGTAGATGCGCTGAGGAAAGCTGGGTCTTGCGACAAATCCTTTCCACTTGATAGCTTGGATAACTGAGATAGCATATTCTGCTTTGATGACATAGCCGATGAAGGGAATGATATTCCGAATACAGACTTTAACGCACTAAGCTCCACATATCGGGTGATGAGGATAGGGAATGGCAGGGAGAATCCCGCTATCTTCTTATCGAGAAGTTTGATGGTCTTGATATCATCATCGGTTGCACCATGAGCTTTGAGCATTGATTCGACATTTCCATCCATCTTTCCCCTGATATCATGAGCACGGAATATTCGGTTGATATAGAAAGAATTTCCCGTCTGAACATATCCGCCTCTGCCTCCATGACCTCCACCGCTCTGCATGTGGTTCCAAAGTCGCCTTCTCTCGGTCGGGGTCTCGATTGGATTATTATCATAGAGTTCCCGATGCTGAGTACCCTGCAAATGGATGAATCCCTTATCTACCACCACATTACTCGGTGATACCTTTGCACCGATGGATTTCATGTAATCGAGATAATCCTGCTTGGTCTCTGCATCCGATTTCGGAATGAATCCTCCGATGCTCTGACCCTTCTTCTGTGCTGCAATCTTAGCGGAACTCCTACGATGAGCCTCCAACTGCTTTACCTTGGCAATCATATCCTTACCCTTTGCACTGAGTTCATCGATGGTCGTATCATTATTGGCAAATAGGGCATCGAACTCGGCAAGGAGTCTCTGTCCGACCTTTCCATTCGAGTTTTTCAGGACATCAATCTCATGCGCAAGGCTATTCTTGACGAACTTCATCTCGATTCTATGCTCAACCAATTCGAGCCGCTTCTTATATGCATCCTGAGATACCTTCCATGTGGCATATTTGGTTCCCTTGGTTCCCATCCATTGAATCTCATGTTCGAGACCTTTCTTGAGTTTATCCAAGTTGGTATCTGAATCGAAATCCCATGAATAGCGGTTGAAGAATTCCTGAATCTTTCCATTGACCGTGATGGCATCCTGCATGGAGAATTGCTTGGCAACCTCCAAGGGATTCTCGATATTGGATAGTGCAAGAATCTCATTCTTCATCTTTGTGAGGGCATCAATCTGAGCCTTGATGATATTGAGCTTATCATTCTTGATGGCATCCTGAATGGCGGTCATATCGATATCCTTGATTCCTGATAGCTCATTCCTGATATCAATACCGCTCTCGATGATTCCACGCTTCGCCTGAGCGAGTTTCAGAGCCTCAGAACGCACATCATCCCATCTGCCATGATTATAGGCTTCCTGCAAGGCTGAGGTATCGAATCCATCCATTCCCTCGAAATCTTTGAGATATCTCTGAGCCACATCCATAGACTTTGCCCTGAATCTCGCTTTCTTGGTAATCTCATCAATCTGCTCAGGAGTGCGATTCTCATGTCTGAGCTTCGCTTTTTCGAGGATAGAGAGTTCTTTCGGCTGAGGATTGATAATCTCATCGATTGCCTGAGCATTATTGCGGATGAAATACGGCTCTGTGCCTCTCTCACGAGATGCTGCAATATCTTCGGCATGGTCTCTCACCCAGTCCTTGAAAGCCGCAGGATAATCGGTTATCTGCTTCCCCTTCATCCTCTTTGCATGTTCCGCTCTCCAATCTTTCCCTGCTAAGAAATCCTCTGTCATCTTTGCCATAGTATCCTCATCAACGAGGATAGGAGTGCAGAAACAGAAGCATTGAGGATGCCAACCATCAAAGACGAAATCCTTTGGATAGTCACCTTGCAGCTTATCGCAGATGTCTTTCTTCGGATGCTTCTTTGAGAGCTGCACCCTCTGACCGAGAACGAAATCCATATCCTGCCATCGGGCATTGTCAGCACGGCGATAGGCGATATTTGTCTCAGTCCGAGCCACACGCATTGCATTACGAGCAGATGACTTATATACTCCTGCACCTGTCTTGTAGGAATCTCTATCATAGTCAATCCACTTATATTTGCCTGTGACCTCATCTTTGATGCGTTTCTTCCATTTCTTGCCATAGACAATCTCTTTCCCTGTGATTTCTCCTGTCTCAGGGTCGATGATGTCTTTCTCGCCTTTCTTATAGCGGAAACGGCGAAACATATCATCGGGATTGTTCAGGTATTGGCGCACCTTTCGGCTCATTGAGCTTGATGATTCGCCCTCTCCGATAGATACGGTCATTGCGACCTCCATTTCATCCCTGAGCTGACGAACGGATTTCCAAACCCTATCAGAGAGATTCAGACCATGCTCAGAGCGAGAGAGGAAAGCATCACGAGCCGCCGTATTCCTGCCCATCCAAGCCGAGAACTCAGGACTTTCGAGGACTTTCTTTCCGAATACGGATTGAACGAGCTTATCGCATTCCTGATTGGCTGCATCCCATTCGAGTTTCACTCCCTGCTGAATAGCCATCGTAACGGCAGAATGCAGTCGGCGAAGCAAGACCTCGACCTCTTTCTGTTTCTTGACACTCTCTCCATCGAAAGAGAACATCACTCCCTCATCGAGTGAGGGCATGGTCTTATTGAGAGCGAGAATATCGTTCACCGTCTTAGCGAACAATAATCTCACTTTCTCTGCGTATGCCTCTGTTCGCCTGATTCGGGCGAGAGTTGCAGCCTTTGGGTCTGAGCCTTGCTTTGCCATTTATCGTTTTTGCTTATTTTCCTGCGTTCTGAGCCGTTTTCTTTTTCTTCTTAGCATCTTCATCATCCTCGTCATCTTCATCGCCGTCAGAGAAAGATGCAGCACCTCCATCGTTACCCATATTGAAGATAGCCTCCTGCTGCTTCTGCCTTTCTTCTGCCTCTGCTGCAAGACGCTCAGATTCACGATTCGGGTCTTTGACGATAGGATTGAGTTCGACTGCACTTTCTGTTGAGAGGATTCCTGCATCGACTGAGCGGATGATATTATTCAGAGCATCCTCGATGTCCTCACCGAATGGCTCTTGGAATTCATGCCCGACCTCCAAAGCCTCACATTGAGAGTGCAGGGAAACATCGAGTACATTTCCGATGATAGAGGTGATGAGCGATGATGTGCGGTCGAGCATCTCATCATAGGTCTCTTTGCGCTTCGATGCCTTGATGTCTGCAAGCATCATCACCGTGCGGAGAGCCTTTGCTGAAAGCTGAGAGATTGATTTCAGGGTATCGGTCGTGATATTAGGAGTGAATGTCTTTTGCAGGATTTGAGTCTGCAACCATTCAAGCTCATCTTTCTTTGACTGAGGCGCATTATCCCAAGTGAGATACTTTGCAGCCTTTTCGACTCCATCCTTATCATTCGTGATGAGCAGCTTTGCAGCCTCTTTCTTCTCAGGCATATTCTTGATAATATCCTGAGCCATGATGGCGATTGGGTCAGCGAAATAATCATTCGTATCAGCAGTTCTCGATGCGATGCTTTCCTCACGATGGATGAGGGCTTCCACACCATCCCATTCCTTTTCCTGACGGAAATAGATAAGAGGGATTTTCCCGATGAAGTTGATTTCCTCTACAACCTCCCATCCGAGAGCTTTCTTCACGCAATGATAGATGGTCTTAGGCGTGAATACATCGAAATGATATGTCGCTCCTTCTTCAGTATCTCTCACATAATATCCCCAAGCGAGAGCAATCAGATTCTCGTATTGGTCGAATCGGGTATAAATCTCATCTCCCTTTGAGCGAGCGAGAACCCTGAGCTGACAATCAGGCTTGCCCTCATCATCCTTAAATACACGGAAAAGCAATGCAGATTCCGTCTCTGCTCCTGCGAGACGCTTGCATTGGCGAATCTTGGCATTGAATCGGGTATTCTTGATGAAATCCTGATAAGCCTTGAATGCGTCATCTGTTCCATCTGAGAGCTGCGTCCATTTCACAGGGCGACCAAAGAGGAATACAAGCGCAATCTCATTGATGAACACAGGATAAGGGATAGGCAGCTTCCAAACAGGCTCTTTCCTGAGGAACTTGCCTTTCTTATCGGTGATAATCTTGTCCTCTCGCTTCATAATCTGATGCTCTTTTGTGATATACTCTTTGAGAGCATCCATCACGAATTCAACACGAGAGACCATTTTCTCCTTGACTGCGGAAATATCCTTTGCAGCCAACAATTGCTCGAACTCTTGATTTCTTCCGACCAAGGCGTTCACGTAGTTACGAAACAAATCTACCAAAAACATAATCTTCAATTTTTAAGTTTATAATCCGAACATTGACTTATCGATATTTTCGTAGTCAGTATCATCATCTTCTTCGTAGAGGTCATTTATCGCATATCCGAGAATATCCACGAATTCATCATGTTCCATTGCAGGGAATCCGCATACCTCATCGAGGAAATCATCATTCCAAGAGCCATCAACGAGAAAGACACGACCGCATTCAACACGAGGCGATACTACCCTAAACCGAGTTTCCTTTGAATCGACAGGAGTAGGAGTCTCTTTCACATTGAGCGAGGATATTGCTTTGAGCATCTGAACTACGCTCTCGCCATTGGCTTTCGGCTCAACGTGCAGCTTACTCTCTGCATTTCCCTCATGCGCTGCCATATACTCAGGCAGGAATCGAAGCAAATCAGGCATCTCTTTCCATACTTTCTGAGCATTGTAGATATAGACATATCTGCCTATCCTGCAAGCTGCCAAAATGCCCGATGGGTCATTTCCTGTCGGCTTTTTCTTGCCGTATGCAGTATCGAGATAGAAGTGCATCGGCTCATTGAACCTGAGCGACTTGAACTCTGCGAGAGAGATATGCTGAAACCAATCCCTTTTCACGATATTACCGCCCTCGATGACAGGATGCTGCTGATACAGAGCTGAGAACTCACGAGGTGAGCGATTTTTCTGCTTGATGAGCTTCTGCACGGAGTGATGCGATGCCCAAAGAGCCTCTCCGACCTTTCGATTACTCAATCCTCCGTCATTCTCTTTCTCGCAGATGGCAGGGATAGCGAGAACTTTCCATTCATCTGCCTCTGCTTTCAGGATGCGCCCTGCAAGGTCATCCTCATGCCATCGAGTCATAATAAAGAGCTGTCTCGAATGATTGTGCAATCGGGTAGTGAGGACGGTATTATACCACTCCCAAACCTTTTGCCGATAGGTCAGCGAATAGGCTTCTGCTGCATCTTTCACAGGGTCATCGATAATCGCTATATCGACAGGCGTACCTGTCAGAGGACCACCGACACCGACTGCCTTATAGAATCCACGATGCCCGACCGTTTCAAAGAAATCTACATTCTTGATATAGGTTCGAGGGTCATTCTTCGCTTTCAGAGAAGTACTGAGATAGGTATCAGGGAAGATTTCTTGATACTCAGGACTCTCAATGATACGCTGCACAGAGCGAGAGAATTGCTCTGACAGGTCGGCAGCATACGAGCAGGATGCAATCTTCAAATCAGGGTCTCGACCTAACGCCCAGGCAGGGAAGTTACGAGAGATGATTTCAGATTTGCCGTGCTGAGGTGGAACGAACACCATCAAGTTCTTTATCTTGCCCTCCAAAAGCATCTGACAATGCTCTGCGATGACACGATGAAACCACTCCAACTCATACTTGGGATTGCTATAACCGAGGAAATGCGAGAATGAGGCTGGTGCTTCGAGTTTGAGTCTCATCTGCATCAACCGCATTAGCTTCTGTTGTCTCTCGATTTCCGTCAGTTTCATTCTTTGGTCTCAAGTTTGCTGAGTCTCTCGATTTCTTTGTTTATTTCATCAATTGTCATCTCTTTCTCGCCCGATGGTTTCAGAGTGATGTCGCTCTTTTGGCGGTTCTGATAATGCTCAGGGTCGAGATTGGTGAGCAGGAATATCGCAGCTCCCACATTAGGCTGAATGACGATTTTCTTCTTTACCATCTTCGTGATGGTCGGCTTGTCGGGATTCTTGGGATTGGGTCGATATTCAGTTGTCGTTTCCTCATGCTCGCTGCCCTTTGCCACCTTAGCGAGTGTCTCATGCAGGTCGTGAGCGAGAGAGAGCCTGAATGCCTCCCTGCCTTTCTCGATAGCCTTTTTGAAGTCATCCTCTTCATTCAGCCAACGGCGATAGGTCTTATCGTTGATGCCGAGTTCCTTGCAGAAGTCTTGCAACTGCGCCCCTCCGTATTCGATGAGACCATGCTTGCTTATCCATTCCTCCGCTCGCTGAAATAGTGATGCTGATTTCTTCATGTCTGCAAATCGATTAGTTTATAGAA